>Ga0325411_1005313_pt1 | contig 14291 bp, 7 predicted proteins | sample PopdelMetagenome_13_FD_206181 | JGI IMG/M metagenome (GOLD analysis project Ga0325411, IMG submission 206181) | Populus deltoides microbial communities from Bellville, Georgia, United States - Xylem-PdIQD-R4 | ecosystem: Host-associated > Plants > Phyllosphere > Stem > Wood/Secondary xylem... | reverse complement strand
TAAAATTAAAAAACAACAAAAATCAAATAATAGATTAAAAAAAACAGCCCAAATAACTAGTAAAAATAACAAATCAACCCTAGTTAAATGAATAAAAAAATATAAAAAAAAAACCCTTGAAGCATAATAAACTATTTATTATTTTTCATTTTTATTAAACCTGGTAAAATGAATCAACCTAAAACCTTTCAATAAGATATTTTTTTCGGTTGGGATTTAAAATTAAATCAGGTAGAAAATATTTTAATGAGACTCAGTTGATTTAACAAATCTGAAAACAACCGAACAACTGTTAAAACTAATTATTTTACTTATATAAGTGGATTCTGCCAGAGTACATGGCTTGTGTAAAATTGAATGGCGAGCGGGCTCGCTTTGCAAACAGAAACTAATGGATTCAGATAAAGCCACTTTACTTATCAAGCTACCAATACAAACTCTGCATCATCGTCTGGAAAATAATGACTTGGATTCATAAAATACCAGTACACAGGCTCACTCAGAAGAAAGCGCCTGTAAGGCAGCAGATAGAAACAACAATAAGAGCATGAATGGGGCGGAAACTGTAAAATTGCATTAAAAAAATACATAGTGGCACTGGATTAATATCATTACTAGCTCTGGCTAGCCATCATACACTATTGATCCGCTTAAAGTGAACCGATGGTGCGCTAAATAAGCACCACCATTATCTACTTGTCTAGTAACATGTTTTGAATCCTGTCAATGAAGCTCAGCATGGTTTCCAAACCCTTTTCATCTGAAAGAAGAAGAGAAATAATTGCCTGTTAGTAAATAACAATGATAGAAATGCAATAAGCAACACGCAGAAACACGAGACATAAAGGAGTTGTTGGGTCCCTCATCAGCAATTAAGACTTGGGATTTACACTTGAAGATTTTAGATCCAAATTATGTGAAGGATGCACTTAAGATTTAATGATTGACGGAGATCTATCCCTTATTACAATAGCACAAGATGCATTGAGCCTCCTGTTGGAGCAAAACAGAAAGAAGGGTGATTCACATTTCAGTACTCACCAAGTCTTGGTATCGTATGACCCTTAGGATGATGAATCACAACAGGGTCTTCACAACATTTCAAGAGTTCCATTCCATATTGCTTCAAGAAGTCCGCCTCCCCTGCAACAAACAGGCAGGATGACATTAGCAAATATGTTCTTTCTGAATTCAATTATATACAGCTTTGTTTTATATTCTTTTCCCAATGATTGTTAACCGTTTCATTTATAAACAAGGAGCCCGAAATGCCTCATTAGTACATATCAATGCTGCTAAAGGAGTAATGGCAAAAGATATGGAACTCTATAGTGATAGAAAGAAACAATAAATGGAGATAAGATACCTAAAAAGTGGAGGGATGGGCATTCAATTGGGTAACCATATGCTTTCTCGGCCAGAGATGGTGACTTAAACATTGCTCCTCCAATTATTATCAGAAACTTTATTTTGGGCACTTTGGTTAGAGCCACACCCTGCAAAAGGAAACAGCAAACAGCCCAATAAATCATCTAGCATTATAATTCTATTAATAAACTAGAGGCTGCCAGTGACTTGTATTCATATTCTCCTTCCTAGAGATGTCGGGTTTCAAGCCTCTCATCTGTAACAAATAAATTAGAATTTAAAAAATAAAAAATGAGCAACTTCAACTAACCGTCGCTTGCAATCCGGGAAGCCCAGACGATAAAATTGCGCCCTGTATCATTTATGCACATCCAGTGAATAAGTTACATGAATATATTAAATTAGCCATGAGTAAAATGTAAACAACTAGAATCATCAGAGTTTTCTGCATTTTCTCTGCAACCAAATAGAATCTTTATATATGTGGAAACAAATAAAGAATACAGTTTTTCACCCACCTGAGAAAAACCAAGCAGGCCATCGAAGGGTCCGTTCTTGATCATGAAATCCTCGATATAAGCAAGGCATTCATCAAAATTAGCGTATTCACTGAATTCCTGGAAGAAAACACACCAAACATCTCTTCAAATTAAAAACAAATATATACCAAAACAAACCGAGTATCAAAATCAAACCATAGAGACACAATATAAATTTATCTTTTTAGATATAAAGATTATTCGAAAATCAAATTTCTTTCATTGAACTTTATACAGTTGATGCATAAGGATTTGGACCTTGTTAAATTGGAACCACTCATAATAAGGAGGGTCAAAGATTCCTTCCACATCTGATTTTCCTTGGCTAGGAAAAGGGGCATCTAGATAAACAAGATCGAGCATTTGAAGCACTGATTCAGGCCACTTGTGCACTTGTGTCTTCAGAATTTCTCCGCTTGTTCTAAATCCATGAAGGCATAAAAACCTGGGCTTTCTAGGAATCTCAGCTTCACTTCCCATATTGCAAAATTTGGGGATGCCTCTCTCTGTCTGGGGATTTTTTATAGGAGAGAGAAAGGATGCGATACCTGTGGCTGTGGAGGGCAAGAATTTATAGCCAGACATCGCGTGTTATTTCTGCGTTTACGTGAAGGGTGTTGATGGACATGGATTGATGGAAACTTCCAAACAACGCGTGTAATTTGTTTGACAGTGAAAGGCGTTTATTGGGCAGCATTGGATTCCTCGAAGGTCAAACTGATCGATGGTGGAGGATGTGCGTCAGACATGACTAAAGGTTGTGATCTATGGGTAAAGATGGAAATATACAACTTAGAGCATCTCTTTGTTTTTGTTTTGAAGAGTCAAATTGATAAATTAGTATTTTAAATAATATAAATATAATTTTTTTGTTATGTATATATTAATAAAAAAAACCTATTTGAAAAATTGATTTTATTGAAGTGTAAGAAATAAGTGTTTTATTTAAAAAAAAATCAATGTCATTTTCCTACACAGTATTTAATTGGTTTATTTTTTTTTTATTTACCTTACTTTATTGGTTTTGACTTAATATATAGAAGTACCATTTATTTGAAGAGAAAAGGCATTTATATATTTTATTTAGCAGTACACTTAGAGCACATGAAATAAACATTGAAAAATTAAAATAATTTTTTATTTTACTTTTTACTTTTCTTTTGCCACGTCCCTTGAGTTGTTCTTAGGTTTCTGTGCATTAGAGAATTAATTATCACACAGCTTCCAATTGACTTGACCATGTGAGAAGGGAAAAGGCCGCCGAATTAAAAAACAAAAAAAAAACAGAAAAACAGAAAGCCACCAAAAAGGAAAATCAAGGACGAATTTAACACTCTTTTCACCGTATAAAAAACTAGTCAATTACCCGTTTTAAAATTAATTTTTAACAGGATAGAAAATTAGTAGGTATCGTGAAAACATTTTTTAATATAAAAAAATATTATTTGAAAATTTAAAAGTTAATGTGTGAGTTTAATTTTTTTTCTTTCAATAAGCTAGTAAATCATAAAAAATGTTGTTGATGCTAACTAAAAAAATAAAACATGCAAGTAAAAAATAAATATAAGTGGAGATATTTAACCTTATGATGATGGGCACTTTTAATTTTTTTTATATTTAATTATATGATAATAAAAAAGAGTTTTCATAGGAAAAATATTAATTTAAATTATATAAGAAAATGTAATTGTGTATATTCCCATAAAAGACGCTAATATTATTTAAAAAATAATAATGTAATTGGATAATTATTTAAATAAATTTATTTTAAAAATTCTAATTATAAAATGTGAAATAAAAACAGATAGAAAAAAGATAGAAAAAATGAAGAGGCATGTATACATGGTCTAAAAAAAGTTTGCGCACCTGGCCTGAGTTATAGCTACCGTTTGGGAACGCGGTTGCGGCTGTGTTTCCAAAAAATTTAAAAAAAAATTTTTGTTTTGCTAAAATTTAATATGATTTATACGTTTTGAATCGTTTTGATGTGCTGATGTCAAAAATAATTTTTAAAAAATAAAAAATATCATTAACATATATTTTAACATAAAAAATTATTTAAAAAATACCTACAACCACACTACCAAAAACGCTGATAACCTACACCCCCGCCCCTAGTTGAGTTTCTTGCGTTTCACATTCCATGATGTTCCTTCCTGGGGCCTTGGCTCCGAGTCTTGAGCTGCCGAGCCAAAAACCCTTTGATACTTGTGAGTTGTGAGAACCCTCCCAGTCCCACACAGCTGTTTGTAGTAGCCTTCTCTTATCCGTTGGATCTTGATTTCCTTCCTTTACAAGTTTCGGATCAACCCAGATCTGGACACGTATTTTCCTCACAATTTCTCTCCTCTGCTTAATTTCTACAGTCCTAGACTTGTGGAAGGGTGTAGTACTCTTCTCTTACCATTTGGATATTCATTCGAAACGTTTCCTCTAGTGTTTGCTTTAGATTGTGTTAGATACTGTAGTTTAAGATATTTTTTAAAACTAAACAAGTTTGCTATTAAAATTCAACGTCAGTTAGGATTTAGATGTATATAAATTTAGAGTCCCCAGGAATTTTAGTATTGTTAAAATTCTATAATCTTAGGAATAAATTAACAATAAACTAAAAATATTTAGTATATTATTGTCTAAATTCACAGTGAAATTGTCTTCTTTTTTATTTTTTTATGTTTTTTTTCGTTTTTTTTCTTTGTTTTTTTTTCTGTTTTTATTTTTATTTTCTATGCCTTTAAGGGTTTTTATTTTTGATTTTTTCTTTATTTTTTTTAATTTTAATGAATTTTTTTTGTTTAATTTAGTTTGTTGATATTAATTTTTTTATTTAGTTATCAGATTTTCATGATATGAATCCCGAGCTTGACGGGTTAACCTGATTTGACGAGTTAACCTGAATTTTTTTTTTTTGCTTTTTTTTAATTAATAACTTATACTAAAATTATTCAGTGTTTCACTGTGCAATCCACAGTGAAACGCTAAGTTGTTTTTTGTTTTTATTTTTTTGCTTTTTATGCCTTTATGACACGTATCCCGGGCTTGATGGGTTAACCCGTCAATTTTTTTTCTATTTAGTTATCAAACTCTCATAATGTGAATTTCAGGTTTGACGGGTTAACATGGTTTGAAGGGTTAACCCAGTTAAATCATATTTTTTTCTTTTTCTTCATTAGTTTTTTTGTTCTTGTTGGTTTTTTCTCTTTGTTTTTTTTTAATTAATCTATTTAATTATCACACTTTTATGACACGACCTTATAGCTAGACCCACATTCAAGGTTCTTGGGTCCGGTGTTGCAGTCAGACTCACTTAAACTTGAGTCATGTAAGTTTAATATTATTATTAATATTATAAATATTACTCTTGGGTCAAGCGTTGCAACTAAACAAAAAGCTTTTGGACATGTCTCTGCGGAAAGACCTAACACTCTTGGATCTTAGCTTTTTTATATTTTTTATGCAAGAAAAAAAATTTAACCCGTGGCGTGTGCCTTTGTTTTTTTTTTTCTCTTTTCCTTTTTAAGCCCTTTACCGTGGATTGCACAGTATAGTCTACGGTGAAAAAACTGATGCCTTTAATTTTTTTTTGTCTTTTTTAATTAATTTTTTTTAATTTAGTTTCTTAATATTAAAATTTTTCTATTTAATTATCAGACTTTCATGATATGGATCCCAGGTTTGATGAGTTAGCCCAGTTTATTCAGATTTTTTTTTCTTTTTCCTCATTAGTTTTGTTCTTTTGATTTCATCTTTTAATATTGTATGCAGTCCACGGTGAAAAGGCTGAAACCTTTAGTTTTTTCTTTTTGCTTTTTTTATGCCTTTCACTATGGGCTGCACAGTGCAATCCACAGTGAAAAGGCTAATACCTTTTTTTAATTAATTTTTTATATTCAGTTTGTTGATATTAATTTTTTTCCATTTAGTTGTTAGACTTTCATGACACGAATCTCAAGTTTGACGGGTTAACCAGTTAATTTAGATTTTTTTCCTCTTCTTCGTTAGTTTTTTTCTTCTTATAAGTTTTTTTTCTTTTATAGTTTCTTTTTATTTGATATTTTTCTATTTAATTTAGTTTATCAATATTATTTTTTTTCTAATTAGTTATCGACTAATGCCTTTAGTTTTTCTTTTTTTTTTCTTTTTGCTTTTTTGTTGTTTTTTTGCTGATGCCTTTTTGCTTTTTTAATTAATTTTTTTCGTTTAATTTAGTTTGTTAATGTTTAATTTTTTTCTATTTAGTTTTCAAACTTTCATGACACGGATCTCGGGTTTGATGGGTTAACTTGGTTTGACGGGTTAGCCCAATTAATTTTGTGGTAACCTATCAATTTTTTTCTTATTTAGTTATCAAACTTTCACGACACGAATCCAAGGTTTGACGGGTTAACATGATTTGAATGGTTAACCCCGTTAATTCAGATTTTTTTCTTTTTCTTCATTATTTTTTTTCCTTTTGATTTTTTTCTTTGTTTTTTTCTTTTTAATTAATCTATTTAATTATCATATTTTTTGACACGATCTTACAGCCATACGCACATCAAAGACTATTGGGTCTGGTACTCCACTCAAACCCACTTAAACTTGGGTCATGCAAGTTTAATGTTATTATTAATATTATAAACATTACTCTTGGGTTAGGTGCTGCAGCCACACCCAAGACTCTTCGGTTAGGTGTTACAGCCACACCCAAGATTCTTGGGTATAGCTTCATAAAAAGACCTAATACTTTTAAATTTTAGTTTTTTTTATATTTTTTATGAAAAAATTATTAACTCGCGACATCGCACGTGTCATGTAACTAGTAATTTTTTAGAATTTAAGAGTAGTTAAGAGATAATTAAGTGATTAGGTTTTTTATTAGGTAGAGTTCAAGTAATTGTTGACATTTACGAAACACACAGTCAAGTATTTATTGCTGGGAACAGGGGAAATTACCAAAAGATAAATTTTATTTTTTTTATATTTTTTATGAAAAATTTATCAATCCACGACATCGCGTGTGATATAATTAGTGATTTTTTAGAATTTAAGAGTAGTTAAGAGATAATTAAGCGACTAGTTTTTTTTTTTTTTTTGTTAAGTGGAGTTGAAGTAATTGTTGACATTTACGAAACACAAAGTCAAGTACTTAATTGTTGGGAACAAGGGAAATTACCAAAAGATACGAACAATAGGTATCCTACCACTAGGAATCCTTTCCTCAACACGGAGCATAAGCACCCAAGGACAGAAAAGAGGGGGTAGGGTAGGGTAGGGTAGGGTAGGGTAGTGGGGCACATTTTTATATATTTTTTTTCTTAAATGGTAGACACCGCATCACCCATTCGGGCAAATGATGCACATTTGTCTACCAACATTTTCAATTACACGAGGTGGCTCGAGTACTTGATTTCAAGTTTTTGAATCCAATAATCTAGATTCCAATTATTTTTAACCCAAGTACTCAAATAAAATAATTTTTAAACTTTAATATATCTTTTCCAGCATAGTTGAAGATATAAATAAAACATCTTCATCGAGTTTCTTTCTCAAAACTAAATATATAAACACCACGATCAAAGTTATAATAAATAACTTTATTGTATGATCATAATCATGAGATGATTGCACGTGTAAGTTGAGAATCAAAGCCAAATAAATAATGCACTTTACTGCTTGAGAAAAAAATACTATTGATACACATAAAAATAGGAAATTTTATAATGGTATGAAATAATTAATGATATTTTATTAGTTATTTTATAAATTTATTTAGAAAAATAAATACAATTAAAAAATAAATCTTAGATGAAAATATTTTTATTACTTTTAATAGTTTATAAATTATATATATATATATATATTTTTTTTCTTTAAAATTATTTAAAAAATAATTAATACGTGGAATATAAAATTTTCGATACGCGCTCGAAAAAACGCCACCCGCCAATTCTTCGAATTTTAAAATTCGCGCAAATCTCCGGCCTTTTTAATTTGGCTTCACCACACAAATTTGCTTCAAGGAAAGAAGTTTTTGTTGAACAGAGGCTAGTTTGAACCGAAGAGGCGGTTCTTTTTACAGAGGCGCTGCTCCTTACAGATCAAGGTATTTGTTATTCTCAAATTTAGGGTTTATGATTCCTTTATTGATTCTTTTCAAATGTCTGTAGAGAGGGACCTAGCACGAGACCCGTGGCGAGCTCCGATGAAATACAATTGCGGATTGACCCGATCCATTGGGATTTGGACGATGAGATCACTGGCCTTCGTAGCCAAGTTAGGCAATTAAGAAACATAAGCTCCTCTTTATTTTTATTTTTTATATATATAAAAATTGTTGAGCTTGCTTAATGAAGGAAAAGCAATTCCTCTGGAAAAAAGCGGACATGTTTCTGTATTGTTGAACTAATATTTTTCTCGACGGCTGTAAAATGGAGTGATTTATTAAAGATTAGATTTTCTAATACTCAATCACATAAACAAGCCTGGCTGTGTTGCAAATTTGGGCAGCTCCACTTGCTGTTTCTCCTTGCCATGTAAGATGTTGTTTCGGGGTTTGTTTTTACGACATCTGTTCCTACTGGTTTAGTATCGGCTGGCTTTCTAGTGCAATTAAAATGTTAACTGTGCATGCCAGGAAGATGAGTCGTGGAGTGAGAAAAAGACCGTCAAGGTTGTATCGAAGACCCTAAGTTCTATGATCTTTGGTCATAGTTGAAGATGTCTGTGATTGATCAACTCTGGGTTTGTGAAATTGTTCTTTCATGGGATTTTACAAAACTGTTGTCAATTTGTTATTGGACTCTGGATATTTTATTATATTTAATAAAAGAAGAAACAAGATAAGGTCCTTTCTTGGGGTTTTTCCCAGTGAAGAAGGAATTATGGTGGATTGATTGCTTTAAAGACTCTGAGGAAGTACATGCATGCCATTCTTGGCAATCGAAGCCAGGATTGGTCTGTGTTTGTTGTCGTATGGAATTTGGGCACATTTCCTGCAAAAATAAAAACTGCTGTTGATGGTTTTTCTGTGTTTATATTGTTCGCATATTTTTATGATGAAGATCTTTCCATTTGAAATTTAACATTACCATCTGATGTGGTCAGTTTGAGTGCAGAATTGTTTGAAGTTTCCTCTGTTTTAATGTTCAAGCTCCAGTTTAATCATATGGTGTAGGTGGCTCAAGAGATAGAATCAGAAGCAAAATATGAGAAGGATTTCTTAGAGACTCTGGTATATGCTTAAACCTTTTTTTTTTTTTTTTCCATTTGTGCACATTAACCTCTGCCATCTTTTTGTTTTTGGTTTGCTCAACGTTGCCACTCCTATGATATAATGATTTCTTTTTGAATTGCTAGTCTGCTTATTTCAACCTTTTTTTTTTTAATAAAAAAATTGAAACAAAACACAATGGCCGTGTGAAATTTTAAAAGGGCAAGGAAATGGTGGATAAAATTACTGAACTTTAGAGATAGCGCATTATATTGTAAAAGAAGAGGACAGTTATCTGCCCATTACTGAAATTACTGATTCTCAGATACAGAAAACAACTTGAAATGTTGAATATTTATTTTTAGGAAAGGAAATGGATAAATGAAACATTGGTCCATTACAAAAATCTGCAACTGCCTTCTGAAAGCTTCCTTTGAATGACATAACAGCAAATGACTGTGATGAAAGCTCAAGTTGGTGTGAAGAACAACCTTAGGAAATTAAACAAGAGTATCATCAAGAATGGTGGAAACCATATTGTTCATGTGGTTGTTTTTGCACTGTTTTGTTTCTTGGTGGTTTATCTGTAGTCCAAAATGTCAAAGTATCTCTTAAAGCAATGCCCATCCTTTGGATGTATCGAGAGTTAAAATGCAGGAATTCTGAGGGGTGTAGCTTAACTGGTCAGGATCTAAGTTTGCTTCTTAAAAGTCATCAATTCGAATCCCACAAACCTCAGGGTCATTGGAGGTTTACATGATCGTTAACTTTAGGACCCCGTGAAATTAGTCAAAGTACGCGCAAGCTGACCCAGACATTCATATTAATAAAAAAAAGAGAGTTAAAATGCAGGTTCAATTGTAAATCTTCCCGGTAGCTTCTTCAATTTTAATGCGACATTTGAAAAATTCCTTATAATTGTAGTTGAATGCTATATAAAGAGAATATCACTGCATGTTTTCCTCTTGTTTCTCATGTACAAGAGCAAAGCATTATTTCGTCAAATTTTGCTGTTACCATTCAACTGTGCCCTATAATATAAGATCGTAAAATGTCAAGTGAACAAATACACTAGCACTTGCAGGCAATTGAGTTTGGCTGTGGCTTGTTAGTGGGACTCCTAGTGGCAATTTGCATCTTGCTGATCCTAACTTGGTCGAGAACAATTCTTGCCCACTCTGCAAAATGGGTTTCATTGTGACCAACTTTCCCATTTTTGTAAAAATTAAAGCAATCTAGATCTTGTTGAGGAAATGGACATTCCTTTTTGTCCAGTGGATCCCACCATGCACCTCGGTGATTCATGCCAGATTGGTCTGCCATCCAGTGATGTGCGTACTGACCCACTCCGGCAAGCTCTAACCATCCTTTAGGGAAGAACTCCATCACACTACTGTTTCTGTCCATGAAAAGCATGTTTGTCAATTGAGCACCATGTGGGGATGCGACAACATCGGTGTAAGTCATTACTCTGACCTGAATGATGAAAACAATTGTTAAGAGAATGAGCTAGATTGGAGCAAGGCATTTCGAACCATCGAGCTTTTTATTAATTCCGGTTGGCTTATTGCTACTGTCATTGCATGTTGTTTAGTAAGCATGTACAAGAGAGAATTTCAGCAAAGGAAACTTAATGAGCAGTAAGTTGCAAATTGTTCTATATGTTCTTCATTCGACCAATCGGATGAGTATGTAGAAGTTCGATTATGTTGGCATTCGCTTGAATTAGTTCTGCTCTCAACCTAACCAGTTACTGCCCGCAGTTGTCCCTGACTATGCCAGAGATTTTACCGTCATGATCACTAGCATTTGTTCATAAGAAATTGAACGCTGGATAATTTGATTTCTCAGTAACAATGAAGGGGCTATGTAAGTAAAATATAAGATGAGTGTCAGAGAGTAACATAAGATGAGTATCGTTTTTTTCTTTTCTGAGAGAAAAATGTGTGTTAAGTGTAATGAATGTATCAATATCTTGGGTATATTATGTTTTGCCTGAGTTCTCTTTGAAAATATCGTCTTTTTTTCACTGTAAAAAGAGTAGGAAAAGAAACAAACCTGGTCGCAGAAGCTTAGATTTTCTGACTGAGCTACCTTGAATGTGCAGCCCTCCACCTTTGCACACTCCCGTGCAAATATGTCTGTCACAGCGCTTGCATTCTTGAATGACCTTGAACCTGTCCTCATGAGCAGCGTCAGCCTTATAATCGGTTCACCTCTTTCATTGGTCTCTTGTCCCTTCCCTTCAGGGCTTATACCGCAAAATCTTCTAGCATTACATCGCAACAAATCGAAAACCTGAAGCTTCCTTTCCTTTCCCATACTTCCCTCGTTATGTCTCATCACAACTGCCTTCTCAAAGCAGTACGGCCCATCTCCTCCAAATCCCTCAATTTTAACATCTCCAAAGTTAGCTTGCATTAGGTGTTGTAGCCATGACCCCATTTTAGACCTCAACTCTCCCCAATGGAATAGTACCCATCTTGTAGGATTCAGGCACTTATTTTTCATAGACCAACCAACAAAGGGCGCCATACCAGTCAATCCATGCCACAAATTGCCATAATCATAGAATGTGTCTGACACAAAGGTCAAGCCCTTCATGAGCATGGCAGAGTCTGGAAGAGCTTCTGGCCAAACCAAGGCGTATGAGTTCTTGGTGCCATCTGTCGCGTGACGTCCTTTGATGCATAGAAGCCGCCCCTTGGACATTTGAGAAGGGAAATAGAGGTATTCGGCTTCGTTCGCCTCATGGGTGTCGTTCAAGGAGCTCATAAACCAAGTGTTCCCCTCCATGGCAGTTTCAGCGAACCTCAGATCTTTCAGGGGTAGGAAAGTGACTGACTCTCGGAGCTTTGAAATCAAACCGTCACTGTTTTTGGGGATAGAAGGACCAGCGGAGGCGTCAAGTGCTATTCCTTTCCATTTGTTGAAGAAAGCTCGTGAAGTAGCAGTGGGAGAGGAAAAGAAATAGAAAGGGGAAGCTTGCAAATGCACGAGTATGGGAATCAGCAGCAGTAGAAAAACACATGTGATGATCTTGTTTGAGTGACATGAACTCTTCTTCTTGGTAAATGTTTTGGTGGTCTTTTCCACATCCATACCTAACTTGGTTTTGAAATGGAAGTGGTGGAAACCTGTAGCCTCTTTTATGGCTTTTTGTGAGGAGTTGAGCTCTCGAGATTGAAGTGGCCCTGATAAACAATTCTGTTAATCGTGATTGGTCAAAGGTTAATGCATAAAATATAGCTAGTCTCCCCTCCAGGTCCAGCGATGAGGATTATTTTACTGCCAGCTTCTCTCGTACCTTAATTGTTTTTTAAAATGGTTTTTTAGATATATATTAAAATATTTTTTTATTTTTTAAAAATTATTTTTAACATTAATATATTAAAACAAAAAAATATATAAAAAATTAAATTTTTATAAACTAGTATTTTATGCAGCACTCCTAAACATGAATGGCAGCGTTTAAATATTTACTGTCCATGATGTCATGTTCCAATCTTGTTAATTAGCTACTGGCCCTGTGTTTATGAAATTATAACGTCATGTTGCTTGCGGAGGAGAACTAGTCGTGAGAGGCTAAGATTAGTGTTCCGAGCGATAAGATTGAAGACATAAAAAGGAAAAGATTCACTTTTCCAACGTCCAGACCTTATTGAAACCACATCAACTTGCTACAAACAAAAAATTAAAGAGAGAAGAATAGAAGATGTTACGGGTCCACGTTCCTATGTTCATCGAACTATGCCTGTTCAGCAGTTGACGTTTAGAAACAAAACCTGGGGAACTATTGTTTATAAGATTTTATGCATCGAGATCCACAATTGACGGTGGCACAGAGTTTAGCATTTGAGAGGGATTGGATCAGGAAGGCAATGCCAATACATTACAATCCCGAGGGCATCAACTGTTGTTCAACTTCGACATCATTGCTTCTCTGCAGCTCAAAGTGAAGAGCCCTTTTACACAGATCCTTGAAACAAGTTAGAAAGGGCCTGCAATTTTACGTCCAAAACAGACTTCGAAAAGCAAGGAACTAATCCATGCAAACTGACATCAAAACATAAATCATAATTGCTCATTGGCACTATTTACTAAATTCTGTTCAACAAATTTCTCAGCTAATCAGTCTAGAAACATTATTGGAGTTAAATCGAGAACATGGCTACTGAAAGAAATTACAGTCATGTTTGATAAAAAAGAAATGACACCATATTTACCAGCTATGGTTAAGTTGCTCTGTAACCATCTTCGCCCAGTGCCCACTGAAAATTGGAGTTAAGGTGTGGCTGTTTCAGATCTTCTCTCCCAGCTCACAAAACAATGGAGATGAGCAACGTAAGTGGTGTTAATCTGTCAGCAGAATCAAAATGCTCTACACAAATTGTTCGCTGTGATGTTAGATGATCACTCTGGCTCTATTGGGCCAGTGGGTCCACATCTACTCCTCTTTTGCTCATATTCGTCGTGCTCTTCTGACTTGCAGGTTTAACTGTCAGATGGAAGCTGATTTGAGTCCTCTTCGGGACAGCCAACTCTAACAGGTGCATTTACAGGTTGGGACGAAGTTTCTGCAACTTGATTCTTTGTTTTTGACCTGATGGACAGTATCTTTAAGGTGCGCTCTGGGTAGAACAAAATCCATGGATGCCCTGGGAAGACACTAGTTAACAGTCAATTTAGTCAGCAGAACCAGCAATAAATTTATGAAAAACTCCACTTTCCACCATTATAGAGTCCAAGAAACTTATCAAAGATCACAAACCATGCATAAATCGAGAGATTTAACAAGAGCTCGGTGAAAATGGATTTGACAATCACGTTTGCGAGCAGACAAGGTTGCACGGACTGTAAACCTAGTGAAAATGGTAACTCTTAAGTTCTTTAAGTTTGTTAAAATCTCAAACAAATGTACACTATAAAAAACTGACGCAGGAAGAAAAGAATGAGATTTAAATTACAACTCAGGAAATTTGGAGTAGCCTTTAATTAAGAATCCAGCACCTCAAGGCCGGGAATTGAGGACTTTCTACTATACCTACGAGGAGTTACTAGAAATTGAGATTAAATTGGAAACAAGCAACCAAGAAGGAAAACCTAATTTCACACTAGGGAAACTTGCAAAGAATTATTAGGTTTTTTGACATATAAGGATGCATCACGCACCATCAATCTAATTTAAATGG
>Ga0325411_1005311_pt1 | contig 14298 bp, 6 predicted proteins | sample PopdelMetagenome_13_FD_206181 | JGI IMG/M metagenome (GOLD analysis project Ga0325411, IMG submission 206181) | Populus deltoides microbial communities from Bellville, Georgia, United States - Xylem-PdIQD-R4 | ecosystem: Host-associated > Plants > Phyllosphere > Stem > Wood/Secondary xylem... | reverse complement strand
ATCCTTTCAAATAGAAGTTTTATTTTATTTATCCTATTATTTGCTCTATAGAAGCTAAATGTCCCATTATAACTAACAGATGGTGCAGCTGAAAAGGCCACTGCATCTGGAAAGCGGTTGAGGTTTAAAACAACAACAGATGCCTCAGAGACGCAAGTTATAGAGGCCATGAAGAAGATAGCATCGCATATCAAGACTCCAGCTAAGTTTTCTAAGGCTTCAAAGCTTGCCATACAGCTAATTCAGGCTGGAAGTGTAAAACCAGGAATTAGTGACCACTTCTTTGCCATACTTGAGGCTGCCATGTCCTCAACCACTTCTTGCACAGATCCTTCTGTGCGGGCAGATTACCATGCCTTGTTCTCGGCAGCTCGGGATGCAGCTGAAGTAAGTATGTAGCATCATAGTATATTTTCAAAAGAAAATGTCTCCTTTGGGTCTTACCATATTTTCCTATTGCAGTGCCTCAATAAGAAGCAGAAGAACCAATTAGCTACATGGACAGTTAGGGCAGTGTTAGCAAATGACTTCTTCACTGACGACAGCTTTTTGGTATGCACTTTACTTCTATCATGCCATTTTCTTTTTAAAATCTCTGAATCCTTACTTCAAAATCCATCTTCATATGTCACAGTATGGAGTGTGTGACAGTCTGCAATAGTTTTTGACATTCATTCTTGCTTTGCTAATTTCTGGCTAGTTCTTACTTTCATGTTTGCTTTGCTAATATTTAGGATATTGGATATGAAAATCATCAAAATGTTCATATATGATTTTGGTTATCTGCAATTTCAATCAACTGTAATTTATATTGCATTCATTTGTTTTAGCTCACTTCTTCTTGCATTCTGTATCACTAGTAGGCAATATACTTGTTAGCTGTGGAAGTGTTAGGATTGTAAAATAACATTCACTCGATGAAATCAATCATGAGTGAGTATCATCAATCATTAATTATTATGAGATTGAATTTACTGAGTAATCAGCTACTAGAAGATATAGGATAATTGGTATCATCAAAATAATTGATATTTTTGGAAGGATGGAAAAAGATATGTAATATGTAAAATGCAGCCAAATATAAGTGTGGTTTCACCTGTGTGTAAGTATTAATTTAAAACTATTTGGTGATGTTTCTGATGAGTGGGATACCTTAATCTTATTAATTTTTTTGGTCTTGACCATTGACATTTCATATAGATTGTTGTTGGGTTGTAAAAGCTATGGGCCACAGTGGTTGAAGCAGATTCTTGTTGCCTACCATCAGTAGTTGGGTAAGGCATTGTAGATTTATTTTCCATCAAGTAGATATTCATGAGGACCTTCTACTATATTTTCTTGTCCTTGGTTTAATTATCATATACAAGGAAATTCATAATGAACCTTGAAATACTAGAAAATATGAAAGACTAGCTCAGATTTAATAAATAAAAACCCAAGACTCTTAAAACTTCCAGAAAACTCTAGAATAATCAAACATATAAAGCTTTTCTCCATTGAACATTCAGTGCAGACCGCACACAAGAAACTCACTTAAATTAAGCCATAATGTAATATTAACGATCAACTGCATGGACCCACCACCACCTCCTATCAGTTTTGTTATAGATTAATCTCATGAGAATCTCATCTTATTCAAAAGAAGAATCAGATAAAAATAGCTCCTAGATTTCTTTTTCCTTGGGTGCATCTATCAGCTTGAACAGATCGAAGAAAGAATACATTTGATCCCACTAGCATGTTCCTGTCCTCCTTAATTTTAAACGTCATTTTCTTATCCTGGCAAAACAATATGTACTATTAAGATAAGACAGAGAAACTACAGCAAGGACATTAAGGTATCCTCCTACAGATGCCTCTGGGATGGGCAGCTACTGCTGTAATATGGTCTTGTGGGTTCAAATTATTGGAGAAACTCCATAAGTTGCTTTAGTGTCAGAAACTTAATTGAGGAATGGAAATGTTGGGTAGATATGCTGTTCAAGCTAAGAATGTTATTGATGACAACCAGGATCTCTTTTGCTTTAATTTTATCCATTAAAAGTACCAAAGAAAATTAGGAGGAATACATTCAAAGTCAATGATGGGCATAGTTGAAATTTAATGTAATATGGTTGATAATTTAGTTAGTAAAGTGGTGTTTGGATGTGGATGTGACTGTAACCAAATGGTGCTTCCTAAAGATACAGTAGAATATATATTTTCTTGCGTTTTTTTTTTGTTGGCTGATTAGTGAGACATCTTGTATAAATATACTTCACTATGATATCAACCTCTCTGATTTGATTGGTTATGTCTAATTTATTATACTGCCTGATCTGTTTTCATCATGGTCTTTGGTTAACTTTTTTTTGTTATTTTTCTGTTTGATTTTGAACTTTTTGAGATGAATGTTCTGTTAATGATCTGGTCTTTTAAGTAAAACATAGACTGAGAATTAAAATAACTGACAAGTGTGATAACATTTTTTTTCTGTGATCTAAGAGTATGCTAACTTAAAGATGTTACTTCAGATTTTGTAACATGTCTGATATATGCTGTATTTTGTGGACCTTCGTATAGTTTTCAAAGACAGCTGGACAAGTAAAAGATGCCATAGCTGATCTTCCTGTTGCAACCAAGGATGATGACATAGAGGAAGCTGCATCACTAATCGATAAGGCAGCGACAACTGATGAATATAGTAAAAGAGAAGATACATGTTCAGGTGCTGAAGCTGAAGAGGATAAGGATGTGTCTGATCCGTTTGGGCTTGATGCTCTGATTCCAAGCAGAGTGAAGAAAGATGAGAAGGTTAAGGGGAAGAAAGATATGCCAGTCAAGGTGAGGGAGGAAGAGGAAGAAGAGAGTAAGAGATTCCTCAAGTACCAGCGAGAGGCCTTGATTACCTGTTTAGAGATCGCTGCTCGGCGTTACAAAATACCATGGTACAAATATTCACCTTTTCTGCACGTACTGCACACACACTTCGAGATACCAAATACTTTTCTGCACTGCGAGTGATAATTATGTAGTCTTTTTTATTGAAAAGCTCGAAACTTTTTCATGTCAGGTGCCAAACAGTGATAGATATTTTGGTAAAGCATGCCTTTGATAATGTCGCAAGGTTCACATCTTGCCAAAGGGATGCCATTCAGAAACTTTGGGCTTCCATACGGGAGCAGCAAACACGGAGAAAGCAAGGGAAATCAGTAAATGGGAAACTTGATGTGAATGGTTTTGAATGGCTTCAACAGAAGTACGCTGGTGAGAAAATCAGTATTCGGCACTCTGTTGGTGGCAGTGGGGATCGTCGCGCCTCACAGTGGCTTGGTTAACAGTTAGTCTGCTGCATTGTAACGCAGCATTCGCAGTGACAGCTGAACCGTGAAGCAAATTGGATCTGTTCGAAATTCTGGTTGTCTAAATCTAACATGTATTGCTACACATTTTCAGGAATACCATTAACATGTGGAACTTATGTTGTCGCGTTTCCCTTCTTTGGCCTGTTGCCTAAAATTCACATTAGAATCTCTGTTGTTTTGCTGTTGACAATCAGCACCAAAGTACGAAGCCCACTTGTACTTGATTTACCAACCCTTGGTGTGAGATATGGCAACTTCAGTGGTTACTTTTATTTATTATGTCACAACAATTTATCTATCTTATCAGTTAGTAACTTAATTCTTTTTTACATAATTCTGCTACTTACTAAATATCATAGTACAATTGAATAGAAAATAAACAACACCTGACAAATTCATTTTATGTACTGTAAAAAGGTTTCTAATTTTTTCATAATTATAATAATCACTAACAACCAAGTACAATTTTAGCAAAAGAAAGTTTGAAGGAAAAGGTTGTATGTAAATCGTCAAGAAATTATCTTTATGTGATTATAAACTAATATGCACTCGCATTTATTGCATCGTAAGCTTGAAGGTATTACAAATATAGCATCTTCAGATAATCATATCAAGCACTAATAGATGTCATCTTTGCTACCATCCTTGAGTACATAAAAAGCCGATTGACAATTGGAACCTATTTGATTCAAAACCTGCTTTATAATTTACAACACTTGAGAGTGGGTTGGAGGTGCCCAACAGTTCGAAAACAGTGAGAAACTCACGAGAAATTCCTCAAGGAAATGAGGTTTTGTTGCTCCAATCTTGGAAAGGTCATTTTCCAATGTTACAGTCTCTAGCTACATCACGCTTGCAGTACTGCAAATATTTCAATATTTCCTTGCTTCTTTGTAGTGACGTAATGAAAGAACTACATATTAACAATGCTAATCGAGAGTTCAAGATGGTCTCTTATAGGATCCTAAATTTCAGATCAAGAGAAGGTTAGGATGCTGCTGGTTCAAACAGACATCTTTTCCCAGATGGACATTTGATAGAGCTTGAACATAGCTTTCAATGTAATTATCTGCATGTACACAAACGATTTATAATAATAATACAGAAACTTTCTTGGTATCATTACCAATAACCACCACAAGAACAAGATCCTTCTCTAAAATGGTGAAAACGGTTACGGTCCCTGACTATAATTACCCTTTTGTAGATCTTAGACAGCAGCTTGGTTACTGTATGGCAGTCATCACAAATTCGGAGATTCTTAACAACTCGAATAGGAGTCCCTGGAGCAGTACTGATGAGACCGAAAGCCATCGCCAACTTCTCGCTATGGTAGTTAAGTGCAGTTTCTTTCTCTTCCTCGTCAATATTGTGCAGGACTACAGATGTGTCTGGCAAGTAGCCAGCCTCTTTTAATTTCTTGCTCATCTCAGCTAGCATTTCACTGATTTTTTCAATCAGAGGGTGTGCTGTATCTCCCATTTTAAAATCGTGAACTAAACCATTTACTTCGATTGAGCTCATTCCCGGTTCCTTTTTTATTCCTGTATCCTTCACAGCTTTTCTCATTCCTGCAACATCATTCCATCTGTTTGCTGCAGCATATATGTTTGACATGAGAACTTTGTAACCACAATTTTGAGGTTCCAATGCAAGAAGCTCTCTCGCTGCTAATTCCCCCATGTTAGAATTTTTATGAATCTTGCAAGCAGCAAGCATAGCACCCCATATTGCAATATTAGGTTTCACGGTCATGCTTTCAATCATCTTATAGGCCTCATCAAGCAGTCCAGCTCGACCAAGAAGATCAACCATACACCCATAATGCTCAACCTTTGGAACCAAGCCAAAGTCATGGATCATTTTCTCAAAAAGTCCTTTTCCTTCCACCACCAAACCAGCGTGACTGCAAGCATGCAGAGCTCCTATAAATGTGATGTCATTGGGTTTTACACCCAGTGTCTCCATCTCTGTGAATAGTTTCAAAGCTTTCTCACCATATCCATGCATCCCGTATCCAGCCATCATTACATTCCATGTGCAGATGTCTCGATCTATGGCTTCGCTGAACAGCCTCTGAGCCCCACTAATATCCCCACACTTGGCATACATGTCTATTAAAGCAGTTTTCAGTATCACATCTACTTCAACACCTTGCTTGTCTATGTAAGCATGAAACCACTTGCCCATGTCAAGGGCTCCATTTTCTGCACATAACGAAAGCAGGCTTACCATTGTCAATTCATTTGGCCTCACTCCGTTATCCCTCATCTGGACAAATAGTTGAAAAGCATAGTCTATACAATTAGCTTGCGCATAAGCCGATATCATAGCTGTCCAAGTCATAACATCTTTGTTCTTCATGCTATCAAATATAGCTCTTGCACTTCTTATCTCACCACATTTTCCATACATGTCAACCAAAGCAGTGGCTAAAGCCAAAGACATTCCAAATCCATTTCTTAAAATGTAGGCATGTAACCGCTTGCCCAATTGTACAGCCCCTACAAATCCACATGAAATAATCAAACTCAACATGGTGATATCATTAGGAAACACATTTTCGTCAATCATTCTAACGAATAATCTTTCACCCTCTTCCAAATGATTGCACCTAATGTAGCCAGCAATCATGGCAGTCCATGAAACAATGCTTCTTTGACTAAAACCATAAAAAAGTGTTATTGCAGCATCTAAATTTCCACACTTTGCGTACATATCAATCAAACAAGTAGTCAAAGGCACAACCATTTTCTCACTATTGCTATTCCTTATAACATAACCATGCATTGCTTTCCCCATTTCACCATTCTCAAGGTCAGAAAATAGATTAACCATGCTGATCATAGCAACCTCACTAGGCTTAACATTCGAAAAATGCATATTTTCAATAAGTTTCAACCCTTCTTTGAACAATTTGTTTCTACTATAAGCTCCAATCATCGTACTCCACGAAACAACATCTCTCTCACTCATTTTATCAAACAGCAATCGGGCTGATACTAAACTACCACATTCCGAGTACATTTGCATCAATGCATTGACTACAAAAACATCACTAACCAATCCATTCTTAACAGAAAAACCATGAATCTCTTTCCCCATCCGGGCTACTGAGATTTGGCTGCAAGCTTTAAGAACTGATGGTATAATGAAACTGTCAACTTCTATGTCAAGTTTTCTCATGTAAGTATAGGTGTTCAGTGCATATCTTGGCTTGTTGTTTTTAATGTATGATGTTATAAGGAGATTGTACCGGGCTTCATGGCTTAAGTGTGATTCGAAGGGGCTAAAAGAAACTTGTTGGGCGTGATTGAAGTGGGTTCTGATTATGTGGGCATGGAGCTGCTGGGTTTGGTCAAGACAGAGATGGTTATTAGGAGTGAACGATGGATGCTTTTGGTGTTTGTTTTGATGTTGGGGTGATGGGTTTTGTGGGGTTTTGGTGAAGGTGGAAGGTGGAGGAATGGGTTGTTTGAGTTTTTGAAATGTGAGAGGGAGGAGGAGGGAAGTAGGCTTGGACACCAGCGGCATTTCCATGATTTAGCCCGTTTTCTGTTGGCCATCCTTGTGAAGTTGCCATGTAAGGTGGTCACCTTGCATGTTTTTTCTTTTCAGCCACACAAATATCATCCATCAACCCCTCTTTTCACCAAACCCTAACATTTAAAAAAAAAAAAACTTAAAGAGCCATGGAGTGTGAGTAGTCTAGCCCTACCTTTCCCCTCTCTTCTCTATTTTTTTTTTTTTTACATATAATTCTATGATTTTTAGAAAAATACTCTCAAACCTACACGGCCAATCAAGTGACCTTTTCTCAGACAATGAAGCTCGCCTTTTCGTTTCACATGTCGAGAATCTTTAATCTAAGAAATCTTAAGGCAAACATTTGAATTGGACATTGGAAACTTTATCCTTTGATTTTTAGGAAACCCAGGAATATGTTCTTATATATTCCTTTGATTTATAAAAATATATTATTAATAAAATATGTAATATATAAGAGTATATGGACAGGTTTCCTTTTGATTTATTAGAATGAAGAGGAAGGGATTTTTATATTGAATTAAGCATTCCTAATATTTTCTTCTTCACCTTGTTTTCGTTGCGAGCACCTCTGGTTCCTGTCCTCGAGTTCTGCAAGAACAGTTTCTTTTGATTTTATTCTATAATGAAGCATAGAATATTCAACATTCGTAAAGGCTTTCTTGCATCATCGGCAACATAGAAACAACAACTGCTTTGGAGTATTGCTCCTTGTTTTATTTTTGTTTTGTTTCTTGCTTCTAACTCAAAAGGGAGCAACCAATTCTCTAACCCTTGACCACATGACCCAACTGCAGTCGACCTTAATTTGCTTGTTGCTTGTAAAAAGCACTCTATCACCTCTGCACCAGAAGGGCTTTATTTTCTTGCAATTCGCATTAAAACTACTAACTCAAATCAAGAAGAAGCCTCGTAGTCTGAAGTTCTGGTTTCTGATGCTTAAGTTGCTCACAAAATCCCTTTGTTTGTCCAGCTATGCATGCTAACCTTAGGTTGATATCAGTTGCTAGCACTGAAGTTAATGGTCTCCATTTATTTTATAAGTCGAAAAATATAGAACAAAATTGACAAATGAATCATCAGCCAGACGTAGTACTAGCTAGGCGATGTTCTCGAATAGCTGACAATTTTCCAGCAAGCCTGCACACACCAACGCGGAGGCAGTGATTAATTAGGCAAATGATAATTAGAGAGCTTGTTGTAATCCTGTTTAAGCAGCTGATAGAACTATAATTACACAAAAAATATTACCTTGCTCTTACTTTTGGTGTATTCCTTTCCAAGAGATCATGGCAAGCCTTTCAAACACAATTAAGAAAAGAAAGGCTACGATCACACATAATAAGCAAGAAGCTCATAAAATACACAAACGTTGTATGCATGCATGTTTGTGTAGCAACCTGCCATCAAATATCAGACTACAGTAATGACAACTGCATGGACGTATTAAACCTGAAAAAGTGTGGGACTGAGTGTGCGTGCGTGCGTGCGTGCGGTGTGTGTGTGTGTGTGTGTGTGTGTGAGAGAGAGAGAGAGAGAGAGAGAGAGAGAGAGAGAGAGAGCATTAAAAACCCTGCCAAGTAAGACCAGATGCATAGCAATGACAACATTAAACGTTTGATCCTACGCATACAAACTATTAGAAAGGAAGCATGCGTAGATGATAAGGCTGAAACTTTCTAATTGCAGTGTTATTTTGATTTGCAGTTGCTCCCAACACATTCAGTAAAAAGCAGGGATTTGAGAAGGTAAAAAATAAAGGATATTTCAGCAAATAAACAGTGAGGGGTGTAGTACAGAAAACTCCTTGGTCCATTTCAAGAAGATAACTAACACATCACACTACATACGAGGATAAACTCGTGGAATTGTGAACTGAAAAGATTGAAATCCTTCCTGACATGGCATGTCAAAAAACTAAATAAAGTTGCTTACCTGTCATTTGTCCTCCAAATCTGCCTCTTACAGTACCCTGTATAATCGAACTAAAGATCAGAATGATTGCATGGTGTGCATCAGAGATATTGATTGCCACTCTACGACAAAAACAGAGCTAGCACAAAGACCCTAAGCTGAAAACTTGAACCATATTTCAGCTGCCAGAACTTTGTATCACAAAAAATTGAACTTTGTCAACTAAATAGATCCTTTAGAGCTTTAGAATGTCCAACAAGAGCATGTTAAACTATACTCGTAATTGAAAAGTACGCACACAAGAGCACAACTTTTTTTCTTCTTCTCCCATCTCTTCTTTTTTCTTTTAATAGGCAAAGCTCAAGAACGATGAAAACAGATAAACTGGCTCTCCTCGGCTGCAAATGTATGAATTGCAAAGCTATGGGACATTTAGGAAATAAAAAATTGTTTTATACAGATGCTTTACTAGATATAAGCTGTTGTTGTATAACCTTTAATAGTCCAGCCAAATCTTTAAAGAAGGCCCTGAATAAGACGTAATATACCTTCCGATTTTCTCAATCCTCTCAGGTTCACCATCTTGGCCAAAATTATGAAAGCAGATGGAAGGCATTATCAAAATGGCATTGCGGAGCACAAACTTTCTAAGAATGACTTGAATGAATTCTCTGAATTATGCTACTCATGACATGCACTCCTTATACTGAGAAGAGCATGTAAAATTGCATTGTTATGCAATCTTCTACTTCATATCACTTCTTTTTGAAAAATAATACAAGCTAGCAAAGGGAATTACAGATAACACACACTGTTAAGGGTCAAGAAGGCTTCCATCATATGTTGGCCACTCTAACACATCATTTTAGGATGGAATATGGACGTTCAAGATGTGGAAATCTAAAAGGAGAATGATTAATGGAATCTTAAATCATTATGTATCATAAATTACAAATACTACAAAAATTAAGTTGCCTCCTAACAAATAACACAGCAGAGTATTAAGGCAGCTTGCTAGTTTTGATAATAGAAAGGATTGCAGTAACCTGATACAGGGCATTGATGCCCATATCAATCCCAAGTTCAAGTCTTAAGCATTACTAGCATCATACAACACCTTGTATTAATCTCCATGCAATCAAGAGTAAAATAGAGTTGCTAACTCACTATGATTTCACTCCCAGTCCTCATCACTCAATTGATCATCGGTCTCGTACCTTGGTGGCCTAACCACCAACAACACAGTCCCTAAACATTCCACCACATTCCTTTCCTTTAACGCCGAACCCCTTTCAACCTTGAAATCACCACCGGCGCCGTCAAGAGTAACCAAATAAAACCCGTCATCTGCTTTCACTTCCTTGCTCCCCCTATCAGCAACCACTAAAATAGACTCCTCTTTATACCACCTATTTGCCTTCCATGGTAATACCCTTGCATCTGGAAAAGCCACCGCCACTCCCCCTCTACCCAACTCAAGTACCGGTTCCCACCCTGGCAACACCACCCACCTTTCCCACGCTTTCTCTGCCACCACCACACCAAACTCACCCTGGCCCTTACACTCCCACGGTGCTTCCACAATTTTTCTTTCCCCGTCCTCTGATCTACAAACCGGTAAAACCACAACACTACTCGCCTCCGCAACCTCACCAATCTTCAACCTAACAACCGGAACCAGAACCCCATCTGCTGTTTCTCCTTCTGCCCTCTCTTTCCTTTCTCCCCCTCCTTCTAACTCCTCCGAAATCGCACTTTTCGCTTTTTCAGACTCTGCAACCTCTAATGCCATCTGTAGAGCATTAGTCCGCGACTCTGACGGATTCTTATGCTCTCTAGACTGCCTGTAGTACATAAACGACAGGCAGTCTCCGGGAAGAACATAATCAAAGCTCTCCCAGAACTTCTCCCCGCGCCTACGAGGAAAATCCTTGATGGCGCGGGCCAAATCTTGAGCACCCTTAGCGTCCATCTTATTAAGGACGATATAGCGGGCAGCTGCAGACCGCTGCGTGGCACTAAGGAGACGAATTTCATACAATAACTCCGCACCACCAAGGTCAAATGTAGCAACAATTTCTGGGTCAGTGTTAGACTGAACTAAAGAATCCCTCACTTGAGCTCCAACAATTAAACGGTTTTGCTCAACCCCAGAAATACCAGTGGCTTCTTCTATTGATGGTGGAGTAAAACCTTCTTGGAATAAAGAAGGGATTAAAGGGGCATACTCGTACCAAAGGCCAAGACGATTAGCGAGGATTTCGAGACGAGAAGGGGCGTCAAGAGACTTGTATTGAGAAGGGATAGGAGAAGGTGGAGGTCTAAAGGGTTGGTAGACTTGTTGATAAGGAGGTGGAGAAGAGGGGATACGAGTGGCTGAAACTGATAGCGTTTTGGTGGGTTTAAAAGGGGTTTTTGATAAATGAAGGATAAAGAGAGGTTGTTGGCTAAGGAAAGGAGAGGAAAAGGGTTTGTTGTTAAAGCTTGAAAGAAAGAGAGGCTTATGGGTGTTTAGAGTTGGAGAAAGCATAGTGACTGAGTGACTGAGTGAGAGAAGTGACGGGCGTTTGTGGAAGATAGGGAAAGGGTGCCTTATCTTGAAGAGAGGGAGGGAGGGAGGGAGAAGGAACAGTTTTGTTTTGTTGTGCTCTGTGGGCTGGTTGGGCCTTCTAAGCGGGAAGCTAATAGGATTGAAATTCGGAGTTGGTCTTGTTGAAATTTATTGGAGTAGGAATGGGCCTTGTTGCAAGGAGAACTATTTGTAAATGATTTTGACCTCCATTATTTTACATTTAAAAAATATTAATTTTTATTTTATTTTTTTAAAATTAATTTTTTTATATTTTTAATATGATAATAACAAAAATAAATTTTAAAAGATAAAAAAATATTATCTCAATATGTTTCTAAACAAAAAAAACTTTTAAATATAATTGCCGTTAAATACACTTTTAAGCTGGAAAATAAAAATGCTTTTATATATATATATATATTAGGTTTATAGAACTTTGATTTTTTATATATTTTTTTTGTTAACTAATTTTATTTTTTTTATTTCATCCTTATATGTTTGATTTATAGGTATTGGCAATTATAAATTTTTTATTTTTTTTTATAATGTCAAGTTGTGGGTTTTTTTCTTCTTTAAAATATATTAATAGTTCTTCAACATTATTTTTTTTACATTATAAAAAATTCAACCAGGTCATAGCGAAGCGCAGGCCTCCTTTATAATTTTAACTAAAAGACATGTTTTTGTAACAATCCTTCAAAGTTTTTCTCCACAAAAAGGTGTTTAATTTGTAAAAATAAAATTCATTTTTTTTACTTTTTAATAAGACATGTTGATTCATTAATGGTCACAATTCAAAATGAGGATTTATTGTAGCCCCTTTTATATTTTACTGGTCACTGCTTTAGTGTAATGACTATTTTTCTATTCCCATAAAAAATTACATACCTTTGGACCAGGGTTATTTTGGTATTTTTTACAAGGTGCATTAGTTATTACTAATTTGTTTGGGAGTATTTGTGTCTATTCAATGTTTTGTAAACAGTAAAATAACCAAAATACCCTTAAAAGTCAAAAACTTAGTGGTCTAGGGGTAGGGGTATTAAAATATTTTTTTATTTTTTATACACAATAGAATTACGCATGTGTCCTTAGATGCAAGATATTTAGTTCATTGTAGTCAGGGGTATTTGGATCTTTTAACCTAGATTTTGTTGTTAATTATAAGTTTGGTTGAGTGTGGTAACATAATTCCCCTTTAAAATAATATTTTTCTATTGAAAAGTTGTTGGCGCGTTGGAACAACCACACACTTTGTGCGACGCTTGCCGTGGTTTTTGACGGTCAAAAAATATATTTTACTGTCTTAGTCGATTCCTCTCCATTTCTTCTTTCATTATAGGCGACACGTGTACTCCAAATGTGACCGGTGTATAGCCGATGACTATTTTTTTTCTTCCTTAATTTCTCTCTCATATCCAAGTAAATACATTATGGTCCTCATTGCTTTTATTCTTTTCAAATTCAGACCTTTTAGTTTTGATTGTTGTTTTCTAGTTATTTTTTGTTGTTGAAGTTTTATTTCTTTTCAATTTAACTTTTGGTTTTTAATTTGTATATATAAGATATTTTAATTCGATCCTTTTACTTTTAATTTCTTATTATTTTCCTTTGTCTTTTTGTCAAAGTTTTTATATTTTTCAATTTTATCCTTCAAATCAGGCTTATGATTTTTGTTTTTTCAATGATAATAATAATTTCAATTTGGTCCATTTTCTTTTGATTTCTCATTATTTTTCTTGGGCCTTTTGTCTAAGTTTTTATAGTTTTAAATTTTATCCTTCAAATCAAATTCATGATTTTTATTTTTTTCAACAACAACAACAACAACAACAACAATAATATTTGAAATAATGGTCACGGTAATAATAATGATGATGATGATAATGATACTAATAATAATGATGATGATGATGATAATGATATTGATAATAATTATAAAAATTGAAATAAAAATAATAATATTATTAATGATAACAACAACAACTAAATCAGTAATAATAATAATGATGATGATGATGGTAATGATATTATTAATGATAGTATTGATAATAGTAATAGTAATAAGAACAACAACAACAATAAAATTAGTGATGATAATAATAGTAGTAATTGTTATAGTAGTTGTGATGGTAACAATCTTTTAGGTACTACTACCCATAGTTTTGAAACCCGACCCAACCCGACAGGTCGACTTAGGACCCGGCCGACCCGGGGCTGGAACTGGGTCAGGTTAAAGAAAAATAGAGGATGGAGAAACCTGGTGTGATCCAGTTGACCCGGCAAGACCCGGTCAAAATCTGGTTGCAATCCATTGACTTTTGTTTTTGTTTACTAAAACAACGTCGTTTTGATTTTATAAAAAAAAAATTAACTGGGGCAACCCGGTGACCCAGTCAAAACCCGGAACCTGATGAAAATACTAATATTATTGATGATATAATGATGATGGTGATGATTATAAAAATTAAAATGAAAATATTAATATTATTGATGATATAATGATGATGGTGATGATTATAAAAATTAAAATTAAAATATAAATATTATTGATGACATAATGATGATGATTATAAAAATTAAAATTAAAATACTAATATTATTGATGATATAATGATGATGATGATAGTTATAAAAATGAAAATGAAAATACAATTATTAATGATGATGACCACAACAACAAGAACAAAATTAGTAAATTAGTGATGATAATAATAATAGTAATTGTTGTGATGGTAACAATATTGTTGTTGTTACTACTACTACAAAAAAATAATGATGATTTTTATTTTTAATTTTTATTTTTTAATAGTTGTTTTTTTAAAAAAAATTGTATGATTAGAATTTTTTTTCTTAATTTTATATTTTAATATTTAATTTTTTTAATTGAGTGTTTTAGCTCTTTATAAATAACTATAATTC
>Ga0325411_1005310_pt1 | contig 14301 bp, 5 predicted proteins | sample PopdelMetagenome_13_FD_206181 | JGI IMG/M metagenome (GOLD analysis project Ga0325411, IMG submission 206181) | Populus deltoides microbial communities from Bellville, Georgia, United States - Xylem-PdIQD-R4 | ecosystem: Host-associated > Plants > Phyllosphere > Stem > Wood/Secondary xylem... | reverse complement strand
AGATTTTTTTTAATTTAATTAATTTTTTAGTTTTTTTCTCATCCTTGCACGGAACTGAATGATAGATGTAACTATTCAGGGGAGAGAAGAATCACAGGTGGATATTTTTTAGATATTTTCTTCAAATTATTTTTGTCAGTGCATGCTTGTCAAAAATTAAAATTAAGACGCTACATATATTTTTTCATCAGAATATACAATTACTCTAGCAAATCATACAAGTATCCTGCACAACTTTCAAAAGGAATATGTGAAGCGTAAATCTTATTCGGCTATAAGCTCCTCAAGAGAACCAGACAGTTCGTCCTATACTCTGCTTTGTCTTTCAAAACTGCAAAAACATACATATATTCACTCGAGATTATCGGTTTATCAGAGAATTTCAAGTCGACTGTGTTTGTGCCGTTGTATTCAGAAAGTAGAGTAAAATGGTATCCAAGAACATCTTGCAGGTGCAAAGAAAGAGAAGCTCAGTTACCACATGTAGTGAGCAACTCAGAGACCATGAGATGACTGCAGGTTAGCATCACACCATGCCAAAATCTTAGAGACCTTCAGTCTTCCAGAGTGCTTCTCTAACAACCCAATAGCAGCATGAATGACAATCCACAGCATGGTATCCCAGGCCCCTTCTAACAAGGATATCCTTTCCTTGATACAGCATGCATAATGGCATTATGTAGTGTCTCTTCAAGTTTTGTCTCACTTACAAAAATACACAACCAGGCGTCTTCGACTGAACCAAGAACTCAAGAACAAAGCATATCCTTTCCTTGATAGAGTATGTCAAGCGATCATAAATTAAGATATAGAGCCATACCTTTGGATAAGAATACAGAAAAATGTACCCCCAGGTGATGATGTTCAAGAACACAAAAATAAAAGGTTGTTTGATTTTTTATATAGTAATTGATTTATATGTTAAGTATTTGAATTTTTTTTCAATTTAAAAAATTTCAAATCCACTAAAATAGTCTTGAATACTATAAAAAAAACAATCTCATTTGAAAAACTTCAACATCCTACAATAATAAAAGTATCTTCTCAAATATCAAGGTAATAGAAAATTTTTAAGATTATAAACCTCTTTTTTATATATAAAGCTCTCATGATATATTTATGGTTTATAAAATAAGAGCTTACAGGATCATTATCCTGATAACATTAATTAAGAGATGTTTATCCCTTACCTGATAAAAATATAATAGGTATATAAAAGACTTTGATGCACCTAAAAAGATGTAAAAAGACTAGAGTTTAAGACGTCAATTAGCCTACAGAGATACTAAAGTTTTTTTAAGAGATTTGATCTAGAGAAAGTCAGTTATTCCTCTGGGATTAGATCCAAGAAAAGATGGTAATTATATTGAACTTAGTTGATTATTAAGTTCAAACGCTTTTAAATTTTATTGATTATCAAATTTAAGTACAAGTGAAGTCAAATCTAAGTATAAACGTTTGGGAATGCGGTTAGCGTTTCTCAAAAAATTATTTTTTTATTAAAAATTATTTTTTTTGTGTTCTAAATTGTTTTGATGCGTTTATTTAAAAAATAATTTTTAAAAAATAAAAAATATTATTTTAATATATTTTAATAAAAAAAATATTTTAAAAAACAACCACGATCACACAGAAAAATATAACTCGGTTAATTCTGAAGTCCAAACATATTGAATTTAATATATATATATATATATATATATATGTCGGAATCACGCTCCCTTGATTATTAAAAATGGTTGTCTAAATAGCATTGATTCAAAACGCACTAAAAATCGCAATTGGTTGAAATCGTAATAAAATAGGTTGTCAGCCAGTAAAATCTGTAACATCCCAATTTTACGATTTTAAAATTTACTAATTTAGGACATTTGAGTTACTGTCGAGCAGGTCATCTATTGAAGTTCCATGACTAGTAATTAAAGCATGGCGACCATTGAGCAAGCAGTAGTGGTACTGATAGAAACATTTAGGAACAAAAGCAGAAAGTAATAACAAGAACTGAAGAAGAAGAGAATTACCATGATGTCTTGGTGTCCCAAACAGAGTCATACTCCAGAGAGAGATAGTTGAGATAGCCATCCATATCATCAACAACTCCATTTTCATCCAGAAACCGAGACTCATTTGGGATGTCATTACAATTCCCTCCAAAAAATACAGTTCTGCCTCTAAATCTGTTGGGTTTCCAAGCAACTAACGAGACATGAGGCCATGAAAATGGTTTTGAAAGATGGGTTCTAGCAGAGGAGTACTGGTTGGGTTTCAGTCTCGGACTAGGTGGACAACAGAGGGAGATGGGGAAGAGGAGAGTTCCCGTTTCTATAGGCACGTGAAGCCTGAACAGTAAAAATGTTCGTGTCTTTCAGTAGAGCTAGTTTGTTTCGTTTCGTGAGAATGGGAAAGGACTAAAGAGTGTTATCGCCTTCAAGAGAAACTAAATAGACAGCCAAAAAGTTGCCAAGCAAATCATTTGCCAATTCTCATCAATCTTCCAAGTTAATAAATCTCCAAACAGTTCAACCAGTCCCATTTTGTTTGAGACTCAGTATTTTCCTGCTAATTTCTGTGGATGTTTGCTATTGTGGGCCTGGCATGTCATACCAAGTTATGAGTCTCGTGACTCTGATTTTGATTTTGCTTCTGACTTAAGAATGTGATTTGCTGGGAAAATATTATTATCCAGGAATTAAACAGTTAAGTCATCACGATGCATGTTCAGCATATTCTGGATGGGCAATTACAGTTTGGAAAGCTGATTTGAGCGGAACTCTAATGTACAGAGCAAGTGCCCATGCACCATGGGGGCATGTGAACTTCATGGTTATTTAAAAAGAATTATGCACGTCATGATTTGCTGCTGCTGTTTTCCAAGCAAAACCCACATTTCCATGAAGGAACAAGAACATGACGAACGAGAACCGATTGGTTGACGATGATAGAATGCACACTGCAAATCCTTTATTGTCCATTAACATGCAATCACAATAATAATTAAGGGGATTGGTGCCTTGTGTTTCTCCTATTCTAGTTGCGATGCATCTTTTCAAACTCTCGGGGGGTCAAATTAAGCATGCTGAAAGGTAATAAAGGCTTAACTTTGTGCACCAAGAAACTTGGATCATTAATCCACAAACAACTGCGACTACTATTCTAATTATAAAGCTCAACATTGTATACCTTAGAATGGCAAATGAAAGATGAAGAAGGCTTACAGGGGAGCAGCAGCCAAAGTTGCATCAACGTTCATCTAAACTTTTAGCATGCCAGTTTCAGATGAAGGAATATTTCTCTTCACCATGCTGCTCCGATCACTGTATTTGCTTGTTTTTTCAGCTGGACAACTGGGTTCTGTGTAACTTTGACCAGGGGAATTTTAACAAAGCAGCAGCAACATGTTTCCTCAGGGTTGTGGTAAGAAGTTCAAAAGCTGCTAGCATATCCATTTATGACAGAAAAGCAAGTACAATACATATATAGAGGAGAGTGCAACTATTTGTGTCATATTTGAGAATCGAGTGCAGCATTAATGTTGTTAAACAGTGAACATTCACAGCCCGAAATAGTCTTGATTGGAAGGAGACACTACTAGTTGATTACTCCAAATACAATGAATCGGTATGTACTTGGGTTTTAGGATTCTCACCCTTCCATTTTACATCAAGAATAAAGGGGTGAGATTGAGAATCTAAAAACATCAAGTACAAACTAATTTACTGAACATGGAGCGATCACTATCACCTAGTCAAAACAGGCTTGCGTTTGGGCGGTGGCTGTGGCTTTTGAAAAGCTACAAATTGTAGCTTCTGAAAATAACAAGTGGAAGGGGATGTGATATTAGCTTTTAAAATATTGCCAACTACTTAAAAGCCACGGCCACGGCCAAATTGATGATTCCCAAAATGAGCACTAATTGGCCTGACACACCTAGTCTGGAATCAGTATAAACAAATGATAAGCAAGTAGTGCTGCACACATACAAACAGAACAGGGAAACATTGTCTCATGAAATGCCTCAGATCCCATGTAAATGATTTACATACCTGCTGCAATTTAGCCATTAGAACAAGTTAATGCTTGCAATCTCATTTCTTTACAACAAAGTTTTCATTCTCACAAATACGAATGGTTGTCACGGGAGTAAGCAAAAGGCGATCTTACTGCAGAGCTCCACAAAGATACCATGTTGATAGCATTCATGAATAGTTCAAAAATTATCGTAATAAATCAAAGCAACGATGTTTGGGCTAATCCCTAAAAGCAATTGATGAAGAGCATTGGGTTAGTGCAATCATGTAATACGAGTAAGTTGACGAGAGGAGGGGAGAAAAAGAAAGGAATGGGTAAACTTCCAATTGCAATACCTGTATCTATATCACATCATTCTTTAAAAAAAAAAATACATTGCAGGACCTATCTGATAAGACTCGATGGAGTAAAAAACTTATTCATTCTTCCAAGCATACAATATAAGGGAGAAACCAAGACCTTGCAATTGGCAGTCTCTGAGTTTCTGCGAGGATGACCAGGTCAGTACAGAGGGATCGAAAATGGATTGATTGGTCCATAATTTCTCCGATGATAAGCAAGTTTGGAACATGAAAACTGCATTGCCCATAGCATTACCAAATAGCCAATTATGAACATCCCAAAACACTTCAACTGGGAGCTCATCCACCAATATAGTATAGTTGCCCCGGAACTTCCATTTCAGTCTTTTGACCTGCATTACCATCTTACTATCAATGCGGATCACAAGACAGGGATCCTTAAGATCAAATGCATCACATTCAATTGTAACATCATGCATCTGGCCCTTGTCAGAAAACTGAGCTTTTGCACTATAGAACTTCTTCCCAAAAATATGCTCTCTTCTAGCGATGAAAATGGCCTTGGAATGCACCGGTGAACTTTCAATCTTCTTGTATGCTTCCTTCTTCATGTCCCCGAGAAGTAACACCATTTCTAGATTAAAAGTAATGGCCAAATAAAACCCTTCCAAAGGCTCCGGCCCAGAACCAAATTTAGCATTGGACAAGTCCCAATTTATAATTACCTTGTCAGAATCTACCTCTAAATTCTTGTACCCTTTTCTTTTAGAGAACAGCCAAGGTTTTATATCAACTTTACAAAGACACTGACTATTTGAATCGTCAATTGCAACCCCGACACCTTGGCCCATGAGATTCTTGGTCCAAGTAACAGTAATTAAACAAGAACGACCACGCAATTTACATTGATAGACACAAGTGACCAAATTTTGAGCAGCTTTTGTTGTGCTTGACGAAGATGAATCAGCTACTTGAACCCCACTCTCACCAAAACAAGAAGGAAAGTCCCTCATTTTGCCAATAAAAGCAGGCTTATATTTAACAATTTTGGAACTTCTTTGATTGAAGGCAAAAAGAATAAGCACAGTTCAAAAGATATAGTACCTTCGTAGCCAGTTGAAGATAAACTCAAGACCCCATCTTCCAAAATATATGCTCCAAAGCTTGCTTCTTTCCTCTCCAATCTGGGCACACAGTTTTAGCTGCCAGGAGCCGTATATGTTACAAAACTATAAGCAGGGAGAGAAAGGACTTGGATTTGCTTAGATTTGTCAATGTCTGTGGCTCTTTGCTTAGCTTAACCATGTGAATTTACTTAAGAAAAAAGAAAGATTATCGATTAGTTTATCAAGGGATTAGGCACAAGAAGGGATGGGCAGAGAAGGACCAGAGAGCTTGAGTCACGTGGTGAGACCATGAAGAAAACGGCAGATGGATATTTGCTGGAAAATGACTGGTTATTATACTACACGTTACATAAAAGAAAAGCAAAAGGTTCTCTCTTTTTTAATCTTCCTCTTCTCTCACGCATTTACATTTCCTGTTCAATGTTTTCCCTGTCCATAATTAAGAGAAATCATAACGGGGCCTCCCCTTTTACTGACATATCACATGGATTAGAGCTCCATAAATCAAAGCTTAATGCTTAAACACCCCATCTTTTGACGCCCTTTTTGCTTTCTTTCCATCTCTTCATGGAATTTGCTTTGGTTTAGTTGCGTTTGCATTATTATCCTTTTGTTAAGTAAGACAAATGCCATCATAGTGGAAGCAAGGAATGGAAAAAATGTAATGAACAGTGACTTCAATTGATCGGCATCATTTTCCCGCGGTTTCTTTGTCTGTTGTCATTATCAATTGCAGTTACTGTTCGGTTTTCACTGTGGTGAAAGATGACGACCATTGTGATCGATGATACTCGTAAGCATTTCACACTGTTTGAAATTATGGGCACCGTTATTTTTTAAAATTTATTATTGACTTGAATATATTAAAATAATATAAAAAATAATTTTTTAAAAAAACATTACATGACAAGTTTTAAAGGGTACTTTTGTTTTGACGGTGTTACACGGTGTTTTTGTCTCAATATAAATTTAAAAACATTTAATTAGTTGATAATTTTGCTTAGATTTTATCAAAAAAAATCTTAATAAATAAACTACAATATATAACTTTTAAAATCATAATAATAAAAATGATCACAATACTAAATACATACAAGACAACACTTGAAAGCTTTTTAATTTTTTTTATATAAACATATTAAAATAATATTTTTTTATTTTTAAAAAATAATTTTTAACATGAATACATTAAAATAATTTGAAGTAAAAAAATAATTAAAAAAAACATTTTTCAAACCTATAAACACGTGTAAGGATAAAGAGTAAAAACCCTTATTTATTAGCCCATTTTGACCATCATGACTAAATGCTTTCATAATCAAATGGGAAATTATTATTATTATCAGTATTATTTTATTAGTATTAGATTATGAGACCAGCCACCGGAGCAACCACAAATTCGTTGGATAGGGCCGGCTGTCTGGAGTGGTAATCAACGACTTTATTTTAATAATAATAATTAAATTCAACACAAACTTATCTCGAAAGCATTATTATGAAAATAGTACAAATTATATTGAGAAAATCATGGCGGGTGACTGAAAAGGAAAAGAAAAAACATGATAACACTCGGACAGTGAATTTAGATCATAACATTGTCACGTCAAGTATGACCTAGCCGCTCCTCTAGAATAACGTGAAGACAGAGACAGACTCGAACTGACTCCCACCGGTTACCAACACCGAGTGATTAGGCCCGTGGTTGTTAATTCCTTACCAGTTTAAAGGGACGATTCAAAACTTGACAGGTGTGGATTTTTAAATTAAATTAATTAAAGAGTTGATTTGATTAAACGGTTTCTTTTTTATTTTTATATGTTTTTTAAAAAATATGTACTAAATTTATATATTTTTTTAATAGTTTTGAAGTATTAATATAAAAAAATCTAAAAATAATTTATTTTAATATATTTAAAAAAAAATTATCTTGAAGAACATCACAACACGTACCAACTACCTTCTAAAATTTATTTCACTTGAATAACACGGTTTAATTCGATTCAAATACAAGAGGGTTGTGTGTGTGTATAATTAAAACACCTTCATTTTAGTTTTTTAGTGAAAAAAATAAAAATGAAGTGACTCGATAACTTGAAGATTTACCCATTAATCCAATTGTTCAGAACCTTCATCAAATCAAGCTCCATGTCGGGAGCGCCGGTCATGGTTGCATTCTGGGCAAGAAATAACAAGAACAAAATTCCCCCGTCGGATATTGACCTCGTAGTCGTAACATTTTTCTCTTTCTTCTATCCCTACCTTCTCCCCCCTCTAGCATAAATTTAGGGTTGTGTTAGATTTTGGATAACGTGATGGCTATTTATATTTATGATAGTTGCGCTATATATTTGGATGAAGTGAATTCTTATTAGATTTGGATCTACTTTTATGAATTCTGGTTCATCACATTGAGAATCTGAAACAGGTCCCAAATGAACAAATCGAAATTTACCCAGAAGTCTCACTTCCATGTGCTTGGAAAAGAAGAAGTGACCGGCAAAGCTACCTCTTAAGTTTAATCTCTGCTTCGCATATCGTCCTTTCCAGGCCTTCCCTTCATCTTTGCTCGCAAAAGATGATAATCCGTATGGTTTTCCCTTCCCATTGAATTTTGATCTCTTGGCTGGTTTTTAAAGGAAGATAGATCAGTCTCGTGTTTCAATGTCTCGTGGTCCAAAAACCTTCCCAAAACACGCAGTGAAAATGACCAAAACCATATACAACCCTTGTTTTTGGCGAGAAATCCTCTTATCATGTTGTCGAGATGTAAGAAAAATCTATTCATCAAGTTGAGAAGCATAACAAATAGTATCAGACAAGGACGGGCACAAAACATGACACTGACACTGGATTAAAATGTGACCATACGTAAAAATTGCAGATCTGTATGCAATGTGGATCTGACTTTCTAATAGATTTCTCCTGCTTAACCCTGCTAGATTCATCACTGGCAAGTGGAGCTGATATTTTCAACTTTTCACGACATTAAATTTGCTAGTTACAATCGTCATCTTCGGCGGCGGCTGAGGACAGCGCCACAGTGGGATGTCGATTTCTCTTCTGTTTTTTGTCAAGATAAGAAGTCATTTCTTGGCTCTTGAGTTTCAAACCAAACAATCTGTAGCTGCCATTTTCACAAATCCCTTTTTGGATTTCTAATGTAAATAAGAAGAGGGTGAAGAATAATTTATGAAGTGAAAACAATTGATTTTCAATAGGGTTTTATGATCCATGAAAATTAATTTGGCAAGATTTTGTATTTGTATAGAGAAGAGAGAGTAATTATATCCGAAGAAAAAGAAATCGATACATGATATTTGAATTATATTATATACAAGTGTAATTTCATCATTTCGTCTCATGTAAAAATGTAAAATTTAAGGTCTCATGTAAAAATTTAAGATGACATGGAACGTAAATCATAATATAAAAATAAAATAAAAAATAAATGCATGTTTCTCATCTCCCCTAATAGATTGCGATTATTGACCCGAACAGTCAGTTGAAAGGTAAAAAACGAAGTGACAATGGACTTAATGATAAACGTAATAGTAAAATGAAAAGGAAGCAGGCCTTGGCCCCCTCCCTCAAATTGTAGAAACAAATCACCTTCCGTCTGCACATATTTGTCCTACAATGGAAATCTTCATTGACATTCTCACGACTAGTCTTATCACAAACAGGTTCCTAGCATTTGCTTGCTTGAATTTCTCTTGCAGGTCAGATACCTAAAATATACACACAGCATATAAGAACAGAGAAGTTCTAGCAATGAAGACTTGGCATTCATGAGCACATAGTTTATAGCTAAGACTCTCATCAGCATAGATAGTCTAGCAATGAAGACTTTGCATTCAAGAGTACATACACGGGGGAACATTCAAGAATAAAAAAAGGAGTTGACAAAGCACGTTTACTGGGGAACATATTAAACGTTCAAGATTATTGACCATGAAACAGAAGCATCAAGAAATTTATTTGCAGGCTCACGGTGGGTTCGTGCCAGAATACTTCAAGCATTAGCCAATAAACCCAACAGAAAGTTTCTTAGGCTTCGTAGGAAAACAATCAGCGGCAGGCCTTTTAATTTGGTGCTCCAAGAAGATAACATGATTTGAAATCACAGGTTAAATCATAGCAATCTTGCCCAACACATCATGAAATAAAAAGGAGGAGAAAAAGGATTCAAAAAACCACAACAAACTCGGCAGAAACTACTGAACAGGAAGAGTTAGGAGATGGGAGATAGCATAAACTTCACGTGCAAAAAAGTAAATGATGTTTTAGCACCCTTGGCATGGAAAACTTCCTATTGTCAAAGTCTAAACATCCATTGTCAAAAACACCATTTAGAATGAAATTAGTATTCCAACACTAGACAGAAATGTTTCCCATGGTCCCAACTCCCAGTGATGCAAGTATCGAGAAAAAAATAATCTAAATCCTGTCTGTACTTTATAGAGCACATTTAAGGAGAATTGCAATGCAAGAGTGGATTCATCTGTGAAATGATGTCTTTCTTTTATCTCCTTTTGAATTTTGACAGTTACATTCTCAACAAAATAAACTCAACTCGGAACTTAAGGAGGAAATTTTCAACCCCAAAAATCCTTTAATTGAACGCCATCACTTTGCAGTTATTCTCTGCATAATTATCTTTTTCAATGCAAAAAAATTGCTTGAAAAATTTCTCAGGTGCGATGCACTCATGTCCCATTGCCAAAGGCATCTTCCAACAATTGCCTATAACTGGGTTACTGAAATGAAATCACAGCTTTCCCTTTGCTGTCCTAATTAAAAAGGACATGTACCTTTCTAAAATATAACTCCAATTCCAAGGCTTGAATGACATTAAAAAAGAAATTCAAGCGATAAATGCAAACAGCACAGCAAGTTAAGGTAACAGTAAGAAAACAAAAACCAGTAGAAAAATGTCCTCTTTTAGCCACAATTACACTATAAAGGTAGGGTTGTGTCAATGTATGGTTTTTAAGAAATAGATAACCACAAAAAGAACTCCATTTTAGCCTGCAACCTAATAATAAAACTTCAATTTAATTCACATAAAATTGATTTGCAATATCCAGAGTTAGAACATTAATCAAAATTCAAAATTATAAAAACCTCTAGTTCGTTTTCAAATCGTTTACATCCCAAATCATTTCTTAGCTATCAATTAAGGTACTTTACAAAACATGATTTCACTTTCCTTTTCAACTGCTCACAAGTACCAATTCCAGATATCACATTCTATATTCCCAGTTTGTTTTTGCGTTTTGAAAGTGTTTTTGAAAGAATTTGAAATTTTTTTTGCTTCAAATTAATATTTTTTGTGTTTTCATATTATTTTAATATGCTGATGTCAAAAATAATTTTTAAAAAATATAAAAATATATTATTTTGATGCATTTCCGAGCAAAAAACATTTTGAAAAAGCAACCGCTGCCACACTCTTAAACACCCAATAATAACTTTAGTCATGGTTAAGCATATATTTTAATTCACAACCCAAATCATACCTATCAAATAGCACAAACCATATGATCTATTACACTTTCATCTGGTTTTGAGGAAACTAATCAACCAAGCAGAGGTATGTGGTTAGGATTAACATCTAAGATGCTAACAACGAGTCATGATGACAAAAAAATGAAGCTCAACTATCCAGTTCAGATAATAATCATCAATCAAGATAAGGACCTAGAAAATATGATAAAGAAAGTTACGAGGAGAAATAATAACACACCTCCTAAGCATCAGCACCGTCAGATGCTTTCGCAGCAAAAGGATCATGACTAGGACCAACATCCTGCCCAATATGGCGCTGCACTAGCCGCTGCAAATCAGCCATAACCTTGTGCTCACGTTTTGCCTTCTCTTCATAGTTAAACATGGCCAGCGCCCGCTTATCCTCAGCGCTATAAACTTGGTTTTCTTTCCTAATACGAATGGCATTCATCCTCTGATGCCTACTGCCACTCATCACATAGCCAAGAGTCTCAAATTTCTGAATCTCATCCGCAGAAAGACCCACTTCACCTCTACGTGGAATACGTTTCCCTTGCTGCACATACTGTGCAATAGCATCACCTTCACCAGGCCTCAAAGCTCCACCATAACTAATATGCCCTTCAGCTCTAGGCAACGGCATTGGCCCAACCACAGGTTCATTTTCCAAAGCAGGTTTTTTTTGTGCCTCGATTATTTCTTTAAACATCAATGCCTCAACGTCAACTTCAGCCTTGTTAGCCTCGTCATCATTTGCTTTATTTTTCTCGGAACCAGAATTCTCAAGGGAATCCAAATTCTCACTCTCTGTTTCAGAACCTCTCTTCTTCTTACTCGCCTTAGATCGCGAACCTGAAGAACGCCTCCTCTTTTTAGACTTTACACGATCATCATCAGAGTCGGACTCCTCACCCCCATTATCATCAGAATCACTATACTTACTCTTCTTCCTCCTACTCTTTCCTCTTCTACTACTCTTGATCCGCCTACTAATACTTTTCCGCGACTTCTTTCTCCGTTTCCGATCTTCTTCAGTGTCTGATTCGCTCTCACTTTCGCTCTCACTCACATCTGATTTACTATCACTATTCCTCCTCCTGCGCTTAGAACTTGATTTCCTCCTCTCTCTTTTCTCCCTCGAGTCATCTGACTCAAACTCAGACTTGCTCTCCGACTCACCACTCCCAGAATTCTCCGACTCTGATTTCGCCTTTTCCTTCTCTTTTCCGCTGGAATCTTCACTCTTTACCTCATCCTCTCTGTACTTCTCTATCTCGTCCGCTTTCTCCACCAATTCCTCCTCATCGTCCCTTCTCGGAGGACTTGGCGTAATATTCCAAATACAATACCTCATAGACTTCCTCATCTTCTGCCTCTTCAGCCTCCTCATCTCCTCAAAACTCAATCCTTTTAAATCCTCATCGGATTCCTCGTCCGATTCCCTTCCATTCCTATCAAGAAAGGACCGGCCCTTGCCGAATTTTTTAGGGAGAGAATGATCTAGGGTTTCTTTGTACCTAGGGCTCGGACTTCTTCTTGTTGTTCTTCTTCTAGGACTTCTTGAGTATTCGGGTGAGCTAGAGCGACGGCGTCGGCCGCGATCGATTTCCCGGTGACGATCATCGTAGTTTTGATAAGAGGGACTGCGACGTTCACGGTGGCGTCGGTAGTCAGGGGAGTCGAACTCGGGTGTGTCACGGCTGTTTTGGCGGTCGGGGATGTATCGTCTATCGGAGATTTCAACGGTGGATGACAGCCTGCCCATTTTAGGAATTTGCGTTCATTAGGTTTTTTTTTTTATTTATAGGAATTAACAAAAACTAAAAACATACGGAGGAAAGTACAATCTCATTCCTTGCAAAACAGTGAATTGCTTTCGCACATTGGTTTTTTTTTTTTTTTTGAACACGTTTGTGTGTGTATATAATTTTTAAAAAAATTATTTTTGTTAATTTTATTTTTTAATATTAGAATAATTAAGAATTTAACTGTGTAATTTATTTTTTATTTTTTTTATAAGATTAGTATGGTTTATAGATTTTTCAAGATAATTCTTGTTATCCCGATTTATAAATTTAAGGAGCGTTTAGAAACGTAGGTCAACTAGCGATTCCAAAAAATTCAATTTTTTATTAAAAATTAATTTTTTTATATGTTTTGAATCGTTTTGATGCGTTGATCTTAAAAATAAAAAAATATTATTTTGATGTATTTCAACATGAAAAGCACTTTGAAAAGCAACCGCAACTACACTCTCAAACAGGTCTTAGTGGGGTTTTTTTTACTTTTTTTAATTAAACTTGAATTTTTTATAGTTTATTTTTTTCTTATATAATTAAAAGTTTTAGAAAAAAAACCATTTTATTAAACTTTGTTTTGCTTTTTTTATTTTATTATGATTTTTTTAAAAATTTATTTTTGTCAGTTTTATATTTTAAAATTAGGATGCTTGAGAATTTGACCTCAAATTTTATTTATATTTAATTTACCTTTACATGAAATTATGTCATTTATGAATTTGCTAGTGTAGCATGGTTTGCCTCGATTTACAATTTGATGGATTGTTTTTATTTTAATTGAACTTGAATTTTTTATAGTTTATTTTTTTTTCATGGAGTCATAAAAATTAGTTATAGAAGAAAATTATGTTATTAAACTTTATAAATTAACGAGGAATAAAGGATGTGGGAGAACTATAATTCACCAACACCCATTGTATTGTGGATTATAATAGTAATCCATAGTGTTTTGGTTTTTTTATATGATTTTACATACAATATTTTTTGTGGATTTTATTTTTTAATATAATGATGATTAAGAATTTAGTTTCATGATTTATTTATTTTTATTTCTTCTTTTTATAAGGTTGACATAGTTTGCTAGGGTAACTCAAGTTGCCTTGATTTACGAGTTTGATGGGGTGTTTTTTTAATTGAAAATAGCATTTTTATCGTCTATTTTTTTCTCGTATGATTAAAAAAAATAGTTTTTTTAAAAAATTATATTATTGAACTTTATAAAGTCTTTGGATCTATTCACTAATTTACCTGGTTCATGGGCCTAATAAGTTTAACTCTTTTTTTTAATTAGTTTTTTTTTAATTTCATCATTAAATATTATGTTAATTGGGAATTCAATTTCATAAATAGTTTTGTTTTTTAAGAAGTTATCGCGGTCTCAAAAAAACATATATGTATTGGATTGATGCTTAATTTCACAATCGTCTATTTTTATTATCATATAGTTAAATAAAAAATATTTTTGAAGAAGAAACAAGTTACAATCTCAATGAAATCTATAACCCGATTCACGTGTTTGGCGTGCTAACCCGAGTT
>Ga0325411_1005309_pt1 | contig 14302 bp, 5 predicted proteins | sample PopdelMetagenome_13_FD_206181 | JGI IMG/M metagenome (GOLD analysis project Ga0325411, IMG submission 206181) | Populus deltoides microbial communities from Bellville, Georgia, United States - Xylem-PdIQD-R4 | ecosystem: Host-associated > Plants > Phyllosphere > Stem > Wood/Secondary xylem... | reverse complement strand
AGGTCTTAAAATTAATAATTATGTAAATTTTTAATAATTTAATATCTTTTAAATCATTAATAATTTATATGTTATTAAATCATTAATTAATTTTTTTATGATATTTCCAATATAATTGAGAATTATCTCTAATTTTTTATGACATCACCTAAAACCTTTTATTTTTTAATGTCAATTAAAAAAGCTTGATGTGATCTTTCATTTTTTAAATTAATATAAATATTTCAGATAATTTATATGTATTTTAATTAATTTTATGGATATTAAAATTAATAACTATATAAATTTTTAATAACTTTAAAATTGATAAAATTTTAACCAATAATTTTTAACTAATAAATTTAAAATTTAATGAATTAAGCGAGATGATGAAGTTGATCTGCTTAAGTAGCCGTACTTTTAGGTGCGTAGCCTTCGGAAGTTTCCACAGTTCCTGACAGCTTAGGCAGAGGCTACAATAGGGAGTAGTGTTGTAAGCTTTCAACACCTATTAAGAGACAGACTGTACTTTTTAACAATACACTGTGAAGACATGGAAGGGGTCCTTGGGCTAAAGTCCTGTCAATTAATGAACAAAACTTTGTCAAAATGATTGCCAACTTTCCTTACACGGCAGATACAATTAATTAATACTTTGATGGGTAATGTGATGTGTTTTTATAAAATATTTATTTTAATTAAAAATATATTAAAATAATATTTTTTAATATTGGTATATTAAAATTATTATAAAACATATAAAAACATTGATTTAATTTTTTTTTTAAATTATATCAATATGAAAAACATTTTAAAAAATAAATTGAATAGAGAAAACAAAAACATTTTAAAAAACAATTAAAATTATGGTAATACTTGTTTTTCAAAATACTTTTCATTAAAAAAATATATCCAGATAATATATTATTTTATTTTTTAAAAAAGTTGAATAGAAAAAAAAAACAATTAAGATTGTGGTAATAGTTGTTTTTCAAAATACTTTTCACTAAAAAATACATCTAGATAATATATTATTTTATTTTAAAAAAAAGTTGATCTACTTTGCCTTCACCAAAATACAATTCTTTTGTATTCTTGTGTCATTAAACATTTCATATTGATAGTGCAATGGAATTTCGAGATTTTAATTTTTTTTTCATCTCATTTCTAAATTTGGAAGAATTACTCAACATTCTTGCTCCTATTTTTCAACAAAATAGACGTGCTAAATGTATACATACACCTATTTTTAATAGTTGATACTATATGTCATATCAACTCTAACTTCTTGTCCTGAATGCTTTTTGAGTGATGCTGCTTTTACTATTGTTTATACTGTTAATCATGTATTTTATTTTATTACTAGTAATCTGTCCCCTTTTGAGTGCAATATATTATATATTTTTTTTATCTAAATGTTAAAATTATATTTTTCATTTATTAACTGATAATTTATTTTTACCATATGGGTTGCATGATTTTTTGTACGAGGCTCAGAAAAACAAAAACTAAAAAATATGCTAAATAAAAAGAGCTTCTAGGCTAGAAAGACATGATGATTTGGAAGGATTTCAGACCTCCATATATCTTGGAGGCTGTATGGGTAGAATATATTCAACAAGTAATGTCTGAGCATTTTATGTGACAGTAATGATTCGATGCGGAGAAACAAAACATGCAGATTCATGATTCATTACCACGCACACCAGTGGATTCATTCTGTTTGTTTCACATGTAAAAGAAATAATAAGATTCTTTTTTCATTGCATCTATTTTTTAAAATTGTTGATTTATATGAATATGTTTAACTAAAAACAATTTTTTCTTTCAGGTTATAGGTTGTGGACATGAACCAAGACCAATGGAACTTTTATTAGAAATGCACGTGTGAAATGATGATCGTCGGAAAAGGGTGCAACAACTCATGCATAGCCGAGCTCAGTACTTCATGGTATATTTTATTTCAACAAATTATTTTTCTAAGTTATTATTTTTATGAATTTGCTGATTTTTTCTCTCCAAGAAACGTACAACACTTGGTTTCAAGAGAGATACGAGAACGATCCTTCAACCTATCCAAAACTTGATTTGGAAATATGGTTGGCAATGGACCTAATAGAAATCAAGTTTACAGTATCTCAAACACTACAACCGAGAACTTCCGGACTGCCCAAAGTGTTTCAACTCATTGATGCTTGCAATCAGTTCTGAGTACTCAAACTCCAGAGCTCAAGGTGATTTTAAATCAACAAGTTGAAGCTCAGACGACCCATTTTACTGTTGAGACAGAACGACTTAGTGCTGAAATGATCAATATCTAGCGATTGTACATGAAGCTAAAATCACATATGGGTGTTACATGTGCTTCCATCTATGAGCACCGATGAAATGATCGACATAACAAGAGAAAAGTTTTTTTGATGAATAGTAACCATTTATGAGCCCATTGGTAAAAAAATCATGCTGATAGAATCATTGTTTAACTACTGACGAAATAATATGTTGGTAAAATATAAAATTTTGGTAGTAATCCTCACCATTATCCAATCTTTCCATTACTGTGATCAATATAACAGCATTAAAAGTCCTACTCTCCATCATTTAAAAACCGAATGGTAGTAGCCCTACTCACAACCTCATCCCTTTTAGCTCAGATAACAACAAACACCATCAATAGCAACTCGGTTTCCTCATAAACCAATGCTAGCTTTTGCCCAAAACCAACCAAAATAGCACGCCAGATTTAGACCATAACCAAACTAAAATAATCCCTCTTTTCCACCAAATTCAACCTGAAATATCATCTAGAAACCAAGAAAAATGAACATGAAATCAAATCCAAAAATGATTCAATCATCTCAACCTCAATTGCCACCTAAAAAGCCAATAATTTCTTACTTTTTATATAGGTTAGAGGTAGCATGTGAGGAGCACGCACTACTTATGTTCATCATTGCCTAATTTTATTTGTCCGCGAGTGAATGCCATGTGTTGCCGTTATCCAGCCAACCTCTAGTAGATTCTAGCCACTGATAATTAATTTTTAAGTTCATTTTTATTGAAAACAAAATTTTCTTATGATGATTGGTTTGAATTATATGCAGGTTGTGTATTATTTATACATATGTTTGAATTTTGAATAGAGAAGCTTAATTCATATTGGATGTTTCTAATTTTTTGTACATGGCATGTTAAATTAAATTATTTTATTTTTGTTGGTATTTTGGTATAGCACATTGGGTTACATGTGATATGTCCATATAGGTTAATTGAATTTACTCAGATGTGATGAATTGGATTTATATATGATGCCTTAATTTTTTTATAGTTTAAGTAACATGGATTAATTAAGATTATTCTGGTGTGAAGAGTTGATTGAGATTTGATTTATATAAGATGTGATGATGGATTGGTGAGAGAATTGAATCTATTTTTATCAATTTTCGTATATAAATGATGAATGTCTTGTGTTAGATTTGATGGTTTTTTTTTATAATTTTATATATGAAAGGTGAGATTTTACATGGAGTTTGTTTTATTTACATTTTTTAATGGTATGAATATTTTCTTATATAAAAAAAGATTTTTTTGATTTTGTATTTTTTTGTGTTTTTTTATTTTTATATTTTGATTTTTGAATAAAAAATAAATAAAAATGATTTTTCTGAAAAATGAATTTGAATTTGTTAGTTGATTGGTGTTTTGACAATAATGTTTTTACTCATGTTTTCTATAGGATAGTAATTCATCATCCTACCAACGAAGTCACTTATGACGTGATAACATTTTTTAAAACAAAAAAAGGATAAAAAAATATGTAGCATGTCCTTTTATTTTATATTTAGTTATTATTCAGTAATTAATTTATTCTATTTTATTTTGGTGAGAATGGATGCTAAGAATTTTTTTTTTTGTTTTAGGATATATTCCTTTGTACCATATCGTGAGTCGATTTAGACCAGGTCAACATGACCTTATAAGGTTTATTGAGAGTGAGTGGTGACCCAAAAGCTTAATTTGGGACATAATCAATAAAATGAGTTCAAAAAACCCATTTTAATATTCGTCATCTTCTCGAGTTCAACGTCCGTGTTTTAAAAGTGAGGATCGAGCCTTGTAGCCAAACTCAATACCAAATCAATATCCTAGGTCTTTATTTTCAAGAATATTTTAGTTTAAGCATATAATTAGAAAGGCCCAATAAGTACACCATCACAAGTTTTAGAATATATGAGTTAGCTTACCTTAGGTATAATATTTTAGGGTGATGAGTCTTTCTTTTAGTATAATCAACCCCTTAAGAATATCTGAAAACCAATTATAGTTTCTAGCTACCTTAAACTAGGTAGTGACTTGATGTGAACCCCGTGAATATGAGAATCTAGAAACCTACAATCAAATTAACTCTTTTTAAGAAAGCTAAGGTCAAGTTTGAAATTGAACTTGACACAACGATAACCTCTATTGAAACACCAGACTATAAATAATTGAATCCCCACCTAACATCTATAAAGAGATGAAAATGAGAAGTATAGAAGATGCCATAAAATTTGGTTAATTCTTCGATAAATTAGAGTAGTTGAATGAAGAACAAAAAGATTGAGCAAAGCTTCTCATACACAGTAATAATTGTTGAAAACAAAGTTTGTTCCCCTAAAAAAATTCTAAATACAAGCTAAATAATCCTATCTATACTAAATAAAATGTCATAAACAATGCTAAAAAAATAATAAAAGAATTCTAAAAAAAAAGAATCCTAAATCAACTATGAAAACTAATATAAATACCGGTAGCTTCTGGATCTTATCGCAAGGTCTTTCAAATATTTAATTGACCTGAAATATTAATCCAATATAGAGCAAGATCTCTAAAAATTTCTGATGAAATTTCAGCTCGATCCAATGGTTGGATTGAAAGCTATGACTGTTAGAGTAAACTGTACATTAAAAAAAATAAGCCTCAAACAGCCGAAATTAATTAGCCAATGAAGTAGATGATTAGGTCCATTTTGCACACGAATTAAATTGATTAAGGTCCGATCTTTATTTATTGATGTTGTATTCATGAAATTCACCTTGGTTCAAATATTCCGAATAAGCACATTAAATATATATTTGAGTTTTTTTACTGTTAATCTTGTAATAGCAAAATTAAAGCTTTTAATGGATTTTTTTTTTGTATAGTCTTGATGGTATTGCGATTTCTTGTTTATTTTTGAGTTTTTTTTTTAACTCTAAAAGTTTGTTTAATATTATAGTAGAGTTTTTTTAAAATTTATTTTTGATATTTTAACATTAAAATAATTTAAAAACATTAAAAAAAATAATTTTTTTTTAAATTTTTTTTAAAAACACAGCATCTTACAAACCTGATTTGCCGCGAAGGCCGTAGCGACCTATGGAAGTCATTGATCCATAATAATGAAATACAAAAGAAGTATTGTACTTTACCCAAAGTGAGAGGTGCAGGATAGAAGAGAAATAAAGACTGGAGGGCTGAGAAGTTTCCTACCTTTGGGTGAAAAGAGCTGCAGTGGCACGTGATCGGCCAGATAGGAAAAGCCACAGGAGAGACATTCACTTCCCTTCTGACATTGGCTTCTCTTTCTAGATTGACTAAGTGAAATTTAATAAAAAGGCAAGGTGAGTCAGCATGGTAGATCAAGTGTGGTGTAAAAAGAAACCTGGTGCCCCCCTAGAAGTCCATGTATATATACTTTCACATGGTGATAGATTACACTATTTGACAAGTCCCTATAGAGAGAAGCTTTAGCCTAGACGAAAGGGAGAGTGATTAGCTAGCAAAAGAAAAGAGAGAGGAAATTGTGGGTGAAGGTCCTAAGCCATGGGAAGACCTCCTTGCTGTGACAAAGTTGGGATCAAGAAAGGTCCATGGACCCCTGAGGAGGACATCATCCTAGTCTCTTATATTCAAGAACATGGTCCAGGAAATTGGAGATCAGTTCCTACCAACACTGGTAAGTTCCACAACTTAGATCCATCTGATTGCTCCTCATCATTTATGAAATGAATCCCAATGACCAGTTTTGAAATCTTGGAATGGGACTTACATTTCCAATGTTTTTCTAGACATGGGGTTTTCATTTTTGGATGATCAGTACGTAAATAAACATTGAATTATGGAGTACACTAATGGATCAATATATCTTTTTGCTTGCAAAGGGTTGTTAAGGTGCAGCAAAAGTTGCAGGCTTAGATGGACTAATTACCTCAGACCAGGAATTAAGCGAGGCAACTTTACACCACATGAAGAAGGGATGATAATTCACTTGCAAGCTTTATTGGGTAACAAGTAATCCCCAAAAACCTCAATTTTCTGTTTAAATTTTTGTGTTTTTCATTTGGTAAATCGAATTATATCGTTAGTATTTTTTTATGACATAATTACATGTCATGAATTAATTTGAATCCTTTTTGTTGTTCTTGATTTATTTGGACGACAGATGGGCAGCCATAGCTTCATATCTTCCCCAGAGAACAGATAATGATATAAAGAACTACTGGAACACCCACCTGAAGAAGAAGCTAAAGAAGTTCCAATCAGCTTTGGATCCTATGGCACAAGGCTCAGCAAGTAGTCAGTTTATGTCGAAAAGTTTCAATGAGAGAAAGTGCTTGGATGATTTCACCACCGATTCCTCAGTCCTCAACAGGCCTAATCAGGTCTCCACATATGCATCAAGTACCGAAAACATTTCGCGCCTTCTTGAAGGTTGGATGAGATCATCTCCAAAGCCAAACGGCACTGATCTTCTCAAAGAAAATTGGGAGAAAAACAACAACAGCCTGGAAAACAATGGTCATAGCTTTGGCAATTCAGTGGCTACAAATTCTCTTCAATCTTATAGGCCAAAACCCGAGGAAGAAAGTGGTGATCTAATCTCTCATGAAGAGTTTGAGTCCATTTTATCACTTGAGAACTTGAATAATGTTGCATGGGACAAATCCTCTTGTGATTCTGCTACTGTTGTTACTACTACAAAGGATTTCAAGAGCTCTACAAGTGATGAGAAGGCCAATATTACAATGACTGAGAGGAAGCAGAAATCTGATGAAAGCACTCCCCCCCTGTCATTTCTTGAGAAGTGGCTCTTGGATGAAAATGGTTCTGTTCAAGTGGAAGAAATCATGGAACTGTCTCCAATATTCTGAGCACGTTATTGTTCCTTCTCTCCCATTCTCGATCCTTTTTTTTTTTTTTCCCTTTTCTTTTGTTTTATTTTTAGTTTCAGCTAAACCAGTGGAGGAAAAATCAAAGAAAAAAAATAGCAGTGTGATCTCTCAGGGTTTAATCTTTTGTTTTGTTTAATCTCTCAGGGATTCTGAGAAGTTAGGATCTCTTTGCAAATTGTAATTAATCATATTATATATTAATGAATTGAATGTCATGAAATAACCTAATTAAGCATTTCACACTCTGTGTAATTTGTGCGAGACCAGCAGCATGTTTAGACTGAGAGGAAAAAGAAAAACAAAAAAGTCCTGCTAATTAATAAATACTCCATTGCAAGAAGTCAAATTACACAGGATATGTATATGTGGATCGAATTTGGTTCAAGGGTTAGAAAGAGATGCGCCTTGCGCACGACAGCGAAGAAAGAAACAAATGAAAGAGAAGAGTAGTCTACCCATTTATTACAGATCCTTTCATGGGTCTCCACCAGATATTAATTAACTAGTAGTATGTGCTTCATATTTATCTAGGTTACTGTGTACACATACAAGAGAAAGAGATACACAAGTGGAGACGAATATCATTGAAGTCAAAATAACGACACGACACGACACTTGGATGGATAAACAACAAAATAATTTTGTCTTTGAACTAAACCCTAGCTAGCTAAGAATATATATATCTAGCCAGAAGCAAGAACGTATTATGGAGTTCCCATAAGGAAGGTTTAAGCGTAGGAGCTATCATGCATTATATATAAGTAGCACTGCTGGGTCTATTTCGGCAGCATATATATTGGGTTTAAGACTTTAGAATTATTAATTAATACCTTCAAGATTATATATAATTAGCTGGCACTCAACCTCCACAATGAATTTGTTCAGATATCAGGGATATGCAAAATTCGGTAAGTAATTACTTGAACCAAAAATGGGAACTACTGCAAAGTGAAAGCAAGAGGAAGAAAATCCATAAAAGTAAAAAATGAGAGAGTGTCACGAAAGTCTTGCATCCAAATGAGGTAAAATGGTTGCTTCAATGGCTTTTTAGCTAGAAATACTTGCAGTATATATAAATGAGAGAGAGAGAGAGAGAGAGAGAGAGAGAGAGAGAGAGAGAGAAACATGTGATCTTAAATGACCTTTCGGTGATGACTGATGAGAAGCAAAAATGCCAATCTTTCACAAGATACAGCCTAGGTTCTGGCTTCTGATCTCTTCTATACGTACGTGATACAATTTGGCCCCCCACCTGCCTTCTACACTACTACCTTTATATCAATAGAAGAACCTAACAGGGTTATAGCTTTAGGGACAAAAATGTTCCAGCCGTGGCATGTCCATGTCCAGCATTGTTGAGTACAAACAATTATACCTTCTTGTATAAATAATGATAATTGGAGTAGATAGCAACAGTTATATCACAAAATAAAATGTCTTTATTATATACTTGTGAAACATAAGATTAATTCCAATTTATCTCTCTTAAGTTTGGAGCAAGTGAGGTTTCAGTAGAATCATACTTCTTTTTTTTTTTAAAAAAAAGATACATGGGTGGTAACGATTTTTTAATCATGAATCAATTTATACCTTATGTCTGTCTTTGTGTTAGGCAATCTAACAAAACAAAAAAAATTGTGTTCGTAAAGTGTTAAAAGTTGATCATTTTTTTTTTTTGCAGATGGAAGCATTGAGCGCTATAAGACTCGGTTGGTTGCTACGGATTTTATTCAGCAGGAAAGCATTGACTATTCTAAAACTTTTAGTCCTGTGGTAAAACATGTATATGTTCATTCGGTTCTCACCATTGCAGTTTTAATAGTTGAACGATTAATTAGCTTAATATACATAATATCTTTCTTAATGGGATACTTCACGAAGAGTTGTATATGCAGCAACCTCCAGGTTTTGTTGATCTTACTCTTTCTTCTCATGTATGTCAGTTACATAAATCTTTGTATAAGTTGAAACAAGCTCCTTGAGCATGGTACACTCCTTGAGTGATTATCTTTTATCTATTGGATTTCTTGCTTCAAAGGTTGATACCTCTTTATTCATCTTGTCTATGAGTACTGATATATTTTAATTTTTTTTTATGTCGATGATATTTTTCTTACTGTAAGCAATTCAGTCTTACTTCACCATTTAATCCAGTTGCTAAGCTCATAATTTAAGCTCTGGGATTTAGGAGTTGCCTATTATTTCACCCTACTAGCATGCTCAGATAAGATAAGTATATTCTTGACAAACTCCACCGAGTAGGTATGTCTTCTTGCAAACTAGTCGATACATGTATTTCTGCCTCTAAACTTGTTATAGTGTCCGATTGCATATTTTCTGATCCTACATGGTTTCATCAAATTATTGGTGCTCTTCAATATCTCACATTTATGAGACTAGATATTTGTTTTGTTGTGAACAAAGTATGTCAGTTTATGTATGCTCCTACAAATACACATTGGGCTACCATTAAACACATTCTGCGTTATCTAAGTGGTATAGTTTCTTTTAGCTTACATATCACTCGTAGTTTCTCATTTACTTTATATTGTTTAATATATAGATGTTGATTGGCTGATAGTGTTGATGATCGTAAGTCAACGGGTGATTATCTTGTCTATTTCAATTGTACACCGATTTCTTGGAAATTAGGCAAACAATATACAACTGCTCGATCTTTGACTGAGGTTGAGTATAAGGCTTTAGCTAATGACACTTTTGAGGTCTTATGACTTCAATATTTATTGACAAATCTACAGATTACTCCTACTTTTTTGCCTATGCTTTGGTGTGATAATTTGGGTGCCACTTATTTATTCACCAATTTTATTTTCCATGCTCATACTAAACATGTGGAGGTTGACTATCATTTTGTACGCGATAGGGTTGCCAAGAAAGATATTCATATTCGTTTCATTTTCTCTAAGGATCAACTTGCAGATGTTCAAACCAAACTATTTCCCACCACTTTTTTTAATCATTTCCAGTTCATGCTTAGAGTTGAACCCCCACCCTTAGCTTGAGGGAGCATATTATAGGAAGTGCTACTTTATAGGGTATATATTACAATAATTCTATTTATCATGTGTATATGATAATTGTGTGTTGTAATCTCTACACTAACTATTGTAAATTGCCCTACATATATATAAATAGAAAAAGGTTAATAAACTAATTGGTTAAGTCCCAATTATTCTCAACTAAAGCTAAGCACACCAGAGGCAAAAGAAGCTGAAAAAATAACAAAGAAGAAAGAAATAAAAAAACTGTTACAAGATGTGTAGAACATCTCTATTTCAACCTTTTTTATAGTACTTTTAGAATCTATACCGATTCAGAGTTAATTTTGGTCATTTTGTCTTAATTACATGCCATACTTAAATAAAGAACATGATAGTGTTTTTGCTTTAAAAATCTTATGCCTTTTTTTTAAAGGATTTAAAAAAACAACCTAAGTTAATTTGTTAAACCCGTGATGTAGATCATAAAATTGAGATATCCCATAAAAAATAATTTGAAACAAATTACAAATTACAATTCTTAATTTCCAATCAGCTCAATGTTCAAAGATGAAATAAAAAAAAGAAATCAATTAAAAAAACATAAAAAACAATCTCGGTCAATCTGCCAAACTCATGATCTGGGTCATGAGATCAAGATAAACTCAAAGATAAAAAAATATAAAATAACTTGATTTAACCTAGGTTAACTTGTAAAATTAATTTGTGACTTTGGTCACGAGACTAATATAACCTCATTAAGAGAAAATCAAAACAAATTATGAAACTTAATTCTCAATCAACCCTTTCAGACCCAATGTTGAAAGATAAAATTTATAAAAAATTTAATTAAAAAATAACACAAAAAATGAGTCAAGTCAGCCCAGGTTGATTATTGAAAAAAACATTGATTGAAAAAAAAATTAAAAAAGAAAAAAAATAATGCTTTGTTAGAAGAGTTACAGTAAAACCTCTCCTCCTTTTTATTTTATTTTATTAATATCTTTAGAATCACTTAGAAAAAAAAATTAATTTTAGTTTACGTATAATATCCTTACCATTGAAAAATCTATTTCCTCAATAATGTGTCATGCTGCCATTAGAAGGTGGACAACCAAGAATGAGCTGCATCATATTTATTGATTCACCAACAAGAAGGAAATGCACCACTTCATGTGTGCATATTTGCTTTGCTATCTCTCTATCTATCATCAAGAAGAAGAAATTAAAGAGGAATTTTGGCTAGCTAGCCATAAACTTTATGAAATCTAAGCCTGTGATCGATGTATAGAAGATGTTTGTCTCATATATATATATATATATATATATATATATATATATATATATATATATATTTAATAATTATCTCTATTTTTATGGTAAAAGAAAACAGATATATTAATTTTTATTAGACGGCCCAACAATAATTTCTTCCCATATATAGGTCACGGCAAAGTTTTATATATAATATCATGATGATTTGAGTACGTATAGGTGCAATATTGCTAATTAATGGCTCCAAGGACCACTAAATTCGAATAAAATTGCAAATTTAGTGTTTAATACGATGGCCATCTGCGTTGTATCAAATTTAAACATTGATATTAGTTAGTAGCAAAGGAAAAACAATTTAATAAAGTTATAAAAATGTTATATAAATAAGATTATTTATGAAGCAATCAAAGTTTCTTCAGTAAAAAAATACTAAAAAAAATTCATTAAAACCAAATATAAAGAGTATCGATGCAAAATATCCTAAGAAACTATAATTAATGAGAAATATTAAAACACGAAAATAGGACAGAAACAGGGTGTATCCTCCAACTAGGTCAAAATAGGACAGAAAAACTATTAAATTTGATTTGATGTTTTAGTTGTAAATACATTGACATGTGTTAGTACATAAATATTTATTAAAAATATTTTAAAAAATAATTATTATTACATTCACAATACCCTATATATCCATACGTGAGATGCAGGTCGTATGCACCAACTCGGTCAACAAAGGACAGAAAATTATTAAATTAGTATTGGAGGTTTGATTTGATGTTTCAGGTTGTATATACATACGTAGATGTGTATTCAACTTGCTAGAAAGTAGTTTTTTTTAGAAAATTAATTCTGGAAAAGTGAATTACAGAAAAGTAAATTATTTTCTAATGTTTGGTAGTGTGATGAAAAATAAGTTAGAAAACACTTTCCAGTATTTGGTTATATTATGAAAAATGAGTTGGAAAATAACTTATTAATGTTTTATTTTTCTCAAGTTTATTAAAATAACGAGTAACAAATCTTATAAATTAAAAATTTAAATGAGAATGAAATTGAAAAAAATATAATTTCATAAATTATCTCAAATAAAATAAATAATAATTAAAATAATAGAGATCAAATCTAAAAAATAAAAAAAATTGAAAGATGAAGAAATTAAAATAATAATAATTAACATTTCATAAATTATTTCAAATAAAATAAGTAACAATCAAAATAATAAGGATCAAATTTGATACATAAAAAATTTTAATAAATAAATGATAAGGAAAAAAATAACAATTATAAAAATGAGGACCAAAGTTAATATAAAAATTAAATTTTAAGAGATGAAATTAAAAAATAAATATTTAAAACAAAAAATATATAACAATCAAAAGTTTGAGGATCAAATTTGATATAATCAGTAAATAATTTGACATTCTTAAATTTTTCACAACTTCCGGAAAATTTTTTTCGCCTAAATTTTTCAGGAAAACACTTTTCTATAAATAAAACCAAATTTTTCTTTGACTGGAAAATGTTTTCTGTAGATCAATTTTTCAAGTACCAAATAAATACAAAAAAATTTAAAAAATAATTTTTTAAAAAGTAAATTTAAGAAAACAAACATATCAGACAGAGTAACATGTATTTTCCATTTAAATGCCTATAACTAATTTCATAAATATTTACTGGCATCGTTTTTATCTTCTTTTTTTTTTTTAAAAAAAAAAGGAGCTTGATATGACATGCATGCCTCTGATTGTAGCGTACATGAAAACTTTCTTGCCCTAACATTCCTGTATTTTTTTTGGCATATTCACATGCAGCGATCGAGTCTTGTAAATACTTCATTTCTTTCTAATTTGTCCTTCTGTTTTCGTTTATTTTATATATATATATATATATATATATATATATATAATTAACATAAATGTTCAAGTCAGCTTCCACGAATCTTTACTAATATCATGAGCCGAGCCTCAAAGAGCAGGTCTTTGCAAGTGAACAACCCTAAAATAAATTTCTTCTGCTACAATTCATGATGTTTGAGATTAACCCATCACATCATTTTATAACATTACTATTTTCTCTACCCAGCATATGTAGCAAGGTGCATGTGAGATGAGAGACGGCACCTATTCTTATGATCCCCATGAATAGCCCTGCTCCATTGTTCATGAAAATGATCTTTTCTATGGACCACACAAACCCTAGTATCTAATGGTTTTTTTCTAAAAAAATTGTTTTTATTTAAAAATAAATTGAAATAATATTTTTTATTGTATTTTTAATATCAAAACGATCTAAAAATAATAATTTGAAACAAGAAAAAAATTAAATTTTTACAAAAATATTTTTCAATCGCAAAAATAAATGGGGCTTTACAGTAAATAAATGTCAAATAACAATCTCAATCTAAAAATTTAAATTATTAAATAAGGTTCTAAGATTTTAAGTTATTAAATGAGGTTCTAAGATGTAATTTATATTATTCTCTAATACATCCCTTTAAATGAAAATCATTTAAACTTTAAACTTGTACAAGTTTATACTACCTTGTGCTTAATTTTTATTAAATAAATGAAGATAGTGAGATTTGAACTCATGACAATATGATCATCAGGATTCTAATATTATATCAAATCACCATCTCAACCTACAATTAAGACTCTTGATAATTTGTTATTTAATTTTAAATTGTGAAGAAATGATATACACACAGTGAATATAAAAGTATTTTGTTGTGTGTGTGTGTGTGTGTGTGTGTGTGTGTGTGTGAGAGAGAGAGAGAGAGAGAGAGAGAGAGAGAGAGAGAGAGAGAGAGAGAGAGAGAGAGAGAGAAATATTTTAAAATAAAATATATTTTTAAAT
>Ga0325411_1005308_pt1 | contig 14305 bp, 5 predicted proteins | sample PopdelMetagenome_13_FD_206181 | JGI IMG/M metagenome (GOLD analysis project Ga0325411, IMG submission 206181) | Populus deltoides microbial communities from Bellville, Georgia, United States - Xylem-PdIQD-R4 | ecosystem: Host-associated > Plants > Phyllosphere > Stem > Wood/Secondary xylem... | reverse complement strand
TAGTGTTATAATCTCTATCTTTACTATTGTATATTGCCTTACATATATAAATAGAAAAGTTGGTTAATTAATAGGTTAAGCCTTTTATTTTTTCTCAACTTTCTCTTTACACAAAAGAACCAAACCCAGTTTGTTGATTCGACAAAGCCTACACAAATTACAAAAAAATAAAATAAAATAAAATAAAAACTAAATCTTGAGATTATTCCAATATGAAAATGAAAATGAACTACTGGAGGGAGGTTGCATATGCCGAAAGAGAGTTAGGTGGCTGGATTATTTAGGCGGGTGTCAGAAATTTGAAGTGCATGGGAGAGAGACCAGATTTAGAGTTTGAATTGAAATCAAAGAATTAAGAAGAAGAAATGGGGAAGAAGAGATGATTGTCAATTTTTATTTTATTTTTTAAATTATTGATGGGATTTTTATCTGCAATTTGATATGTTAGGAACACTAATGAAAATATTAATAGTATATTTTTAATTTTATTATTGTTTCCACCAGAAATTACTAGTGAAATATGGGCATCGCATTTCTCATCGGTAAAGTCATGATGAAATATTTTTTTGTCAGCTTTTTCGTTGCTTTTTTCAATTTTTGGATATCCGCAATCCAAAATAACGGAGAAACGAAAAGAAGATCAAGGTATGATCAACATCATAATTATTATATCAAGTTAGAAATAATAGGGATTACGTGCTTCTTCCAAAAAAAGTACATCATAATTGATATGTTTAATTAGTAACTGCACACTTATTACTTAATTTTCTCCTTGAAATTGTTGAAGAACAAGCATGGATTGAAACACAACCTCACCACTGCCAGTAGAATGCACAGTAATGCCATGAACAGAGATTCTCTAAAGTAATAACCATCAAAATTGTGCAATTTACGTGAAATTAAGGGTGGAGGAATATTAAAAGTGACTCGTGCAACCTTAAAAAGTAGTCCTAAGTAATTCTCCAAATCCAGTCATGCTGCTCTACCTATTAACTAGCTAGGCCAAGAATTGATCATATATCCAGCTGGCAAGATCATCGATCTACGAAAATGCATGCTTGATCTTAACAAAATCACAAAGGAGTAGGAAAAAGCTAATCACAATATTTCCCGTTTTTCAATGTAATTAAACGCTATTTTTTTAACCATAGTTTGTCAAGTTGTAGTGAAGTTTTTTAGGCAAATGATGACAAATTAACGCCATAGGAATGCCTTTCTTTAATAAGTCAGAATCCATTTAAGTAATGGTACTCACCATCCTGAATCTTGGTTCATCCTTTTTCATGCAACATCTTCTTGTAAAAAGAAATATAATTTAAGCCAGTTAGTTTGGAGCCGCCATTCATATTATATATATATATATATATATATATATTTTTGTCTCAATGAAAAATATATTTTTAATTAGTTTTTATCAAATAATCATCTCAACCCAATAACTTAATCTGTTAGGTGAGATTCCAAGATATAATTTATATTATTCTCTAATACACCAAACACAAAAATTTCATCAGCCCCTCAAGTGAAAGCTCTTTGTGCTTGAAACTTATACGGACTCACATTATCTTGTGTTTAATTTTTTATCAAATAAATGGGGATGGTGAAATTCAAACTCATGATCGCTTGATCATTAAGGTTCTGATACCATGTCAAATAATCATCTCAACCCAATAGCTTAAACTGTTAGATGAGGTTTTAAGATATAATTTATATTATTCTCCAATACACCCCCTCAAGTGAAAGCTCTTTGTGCTTGAAACTTACACGGACTCACATTATCTTGTGTTTAATTTTTTATTAAATAAATGGGGATGGTGAAATTCAAACTCATGATCGCTTGGTCATTAAGGTTCTGATACTATGTCAAATAATCATCTCAACCCAATAGCTTAAGCTGTTAGGTGAGGTTTCAAAATATAATTTATATTATTCTCCAATAGTTTTCGTGCATGAAGATTAAGTTCTTTAATTTCTAGTTAAGTTAACTTTAAATAAATTATTCGCAGCCGGATTGTTGTGCTGGGATTAATTTTGTAAATTATACGTGGTTAATTGATATATTTAAGGTCAAATTTAAAATAAAATATACTTGTTAATTTCTTTATTAAATAACAAGTAAAAGTACCAGATTTTGTTATGATTTCAACATAAGAACAGAAAATTAAGTTGGATAAAATACAATATGTAGTGCCATCCCTTGCCAATATGTAAGCTTTTCTACGGTGAGCAACCGATAAATAGCATTACACTCGCAACTTCTTATGCCTTTGGCTTTAACAAGAAAGTAAAAAAGAAGAAGAAATTGCCAAAAATAATATGCCGACCCTTCGAAACAACGATGGGTAGTGTATGAATTAGCTTTTCTGGAAAGTAGTGGGTCCCAAATCAAACCTTTACCTTTCCAAAAACGGATCTGTTGACCAGTCTTACCCTTCCTCAGATTCCTCCACGTGGCATTGTAAGCTTTATCACTCTCTGACAGTCCCTACAAATTAGCGGTTTTCCTTCGAGCCCGTCAAACGCGGGAGACATATATTTTGTCGTTTAATTTTTTTTTTTAAGGTACCTTTTATAGTTATAATTTTTAAAAATATATAATTAGACATGGTTAATTAGATTTAGATAAATGTTTGGTAAACATTATAATTAAAACTTATGTATAGCAAAAAAAAAATGTATAAAATGTTTGGTTTAAGTGTAGTTGTGGTTTTTTTTCAAATTGCTTTTTACTTGTAAATACATTAAAATAATATTTTTTATTTTAAAAAAAATATTTTTGATACCAGCATATTAAAATAATCTGAAAATACCAAAAAATATTAATTTGAAGCAAAGAAAAAAATAATAAAAATTTTAAATTTTTTCAGAAGCGCTTTTGAAACGCAAAAACAAACATGATAAACTTAGTTAAAAAAACATGTAAAAACTATTGCACAAAAACTACGTTTCAAATTCAATTTTTTATTGGGCTTCGTAGCATAAAACACAGTTTGATTTGTTACCAAACACCTTACTGTATTTATTTCACCGCAAAAGCTAAAGCTAGCGGAAAACAAAAGTAGCCTAAGCCTAGTGTGTTTTTAAAATATTTTTTAATTAAAAATACACTAAAATAATTTTTAAATTTTTTTTATATTAATATATGTTACAATTATAAAAAAAATCACTTAAATACCATCAATTTAATATATTCATAGATAAAAAGTACTTTAAAAAGGTAAAAGCAAACACAATAATAAACAGGCAATATAAATTTGTTAGTTTTCATATATAAATCGTCTACATTTAATAAAATAAGGATATAAAACAAATTTATTTTTATAATAATTTAAGAATAAATTTTTATATTTTAAAACATGAAATAAATAAAAAAAAGTATCTCTTATATCTTATGTAACATAACATAATTAAGTGGTCCTCAAGGGACGCGGCGTGATGATAAAGGGTTTAAAATCTGCACAGTAGGTTTCGAGTTCGAGTCAGGGCATGCACTTCTTGTAAGAGTCTAGGACAACCAGAGTTTTACTCGTTCACATGAATCCACAAAATACGCTTTCTAGAAAATGAACCTTCCTCGAATTCAAAAAAAAATTACTCAAGCACTTAAATAAGATCTTTAAATTTTAGCTTGCAATAAGAATAGAAGTGTATAACTGCAAATTAAATGTATAAAATTAATTTTATAGATAGACATGATGGTAAGACAATTATTACGTTCACTGACTATTTTAAAATCGAATGCCTTATGGTGATTGCAATTTTCGTTTTATTTGCATTTGAAAATGAGATTTTATCGTGAAGTGGGACCTACGTGTGGCTAGCTTGTTTGGCCTTTCTTGGAGGGATTTGACGACAATCAATAAGCCTTCCATGTTTAAAAGCAGACGCATGATGACAAGTGAGCCTCTTCGTTGCTGGCTGGGGGGGAAAAAAACAAAAGAAATTACGTGTTAAGATTCTTTAAAAAGCCTTTGTTTTTATGCCTATCTACACAGCTATTTGGATCTTTAGTGAAATTATAAAACAGTAGTTGTCCATTGACTCTAATTACTAAATTGATTATGCGTGACGCTACTTGCAATGAGATGCACTGATTCTCTAGTCTAAAAGTTAATGATACTTGAATATTATTACATTTTTTAAGGTTTATCATGATTTGTAAGGAGGTTGCAATCCATGCATATTATACATAATTTGAATTTGAATTTTATATTAAGAAAAAATAAAATATTTTTTATATATAAGTACACCAATCTAAAAGAGTCCAATATCATTAGAATTAGGTTTTATGATTTGTTCTGGTTTGCTTTTTATTTGATTATCTCGACCCCGTGACCCCTAAAATAGTACTTAATAGGTTAACCTGAGTTCAGTTGACTCATTTTTTATGTCATTTTCTTAATTAAGATTCTTACAGATTTCATCGTTCAATATTGGGTTAGACAGGGACGATTGAGAATTGAACTTCATAATTAATTTTGATTTGCTTTTTATGGATTGCATTGTTTGATTGTCTGATATACGCTAAGGTGCTGTCATGTTTTCTAATTATTGGTCTATCTAAGGTTTAAGAAAACTTCTCCTCAGTATAGAGATCCTCATCTTATCGGTTAAAAACCTAACCATTCTAACATCAACAAAAAAAAATTACCTTTTATTTAATATTGAAAATACATCTTATTTATAAGTCCATAATCTCAGATATTAAAAGAAAACAAGATATTTTTTTTGGTATTTTTTGAAATACATGTCTAGTTCTCATGGCTTTAATAAATTGGTTATTAAAGTTCAAAATGCATGCTAACATAAAATTATTATATTATAATAATATTACAATGGGCCTGACCCAATTATATAGGCAGAGCCCATCCTGGTTGGGCTGAAGTCCACCTAGAATAAATTGGGCCAAGGTCTACCCAAATGAATTAGGCCAACATTAGCCCAAGAAGAGGGTTAGGCCGATCTCGGCCCAAAAGAGTGTTGGGTTGATATTGACCCAATATATATTCTTTCTTTCTTTTTTATAGATCGGGTCGGACCCGGCCCAGTCATTTTGATCCGGCTCAGTAAACAGTGGAGAGTGAATTAATTCACTCTCCACTGTTCACTTGTAGAACAGTGGAGGAGGCATAAAGAAAGAGAAGAAGAAAGGAGGGTGAAGTTGCCTGGCAACGGTGGTGGTGTTGTTAACGATGGCTCACGATGGCATTGTGCGCCGGCAGCCGGTGGTTCTAGGCATTGCATTTTTTTTCCTTTTCTATGCATAGGCACAAATTTCTTCTTTTTCTTTCTTGTAGTTTTTGTTTTTGCTTCTCTTTTTTTTTGTTCTTCCTCCTCTTGTTCTCTCTTTCATTTCTGTTTTTCTATTTTTTTCCTCTTTTCCTCTCTGTTTCCTTCCTTTTTCTTTCATTTGTCCTCTCTGTTTTTTTTCTTTCCTTTATTTTTTTTCTTCCTTCTTGTTCTCTCTGTATTTCTTCGTCCTCTACGTTCGTCCCCCGTTATCCTCTAGTATTTATAAAGGGTAGGGGGAGAGGGAGCTACCCCACCCATGTCCAGTCATGGCGCAGCGGTAATGTGGCTAAGGCGGCCTCTGTGCAGCTGCCCGCAGGGCATGTCCACTCTGCCTCTTTCATCATAGTGGAAGGTCATGAGGGGGTATGGGTTGTGTCAGGATTTTTGGGCAAGTAGGAGGGAGAGATAGACATTGCAAAGGAGGGGAAGAAAAACTTTCTTCCCCTGCCTTTGTGCATCCAGGGGAAGAAGATGGCAAACAGTGCCACCAAAACGGCACTGTTGGCGACTCTTTTTTTTTTTAATGAACAGTGGATGAAATATTGTTGTTTTGTACAAAACATGTCGTTTCATTTAAAAGAAAAATGGCGCCAAAAAGTCTATTTCCAAATCAGTCTTTAATTTTTTATTTGTTCAATCTAGTCCTCAATTAAGATTTTGATTTTAAGAATTAATTCAATTGCATCATTGCCAAATTCAAATGTCAGCCCTGATATTGGTCGCCTTTTTCTCTTTAGACCTTGGTTTTGAATTTGTGTATTTTAACCCTTAATTGATCAACAAACCTCTAATTTCTTCAATTTAGCCTATGATCTGGTCATTTCCAGCCCTTATATTCGCTCGCCTTTTCCAGTTTGGTCATTGGTTTTTGATTTCTTCAATCAAGTCCCTAATTATCCATCAAACTTTAATATTTATACAATTAAGCCCTTAATTTAACCAAATTAAGTGTTAAAAATTATAATTTGACCCTCAAACTTTAATCTCTTTCAATTAAAGCCTAAATTGACCTAAAAATTATTTTTTCTTGCAATCAAACCCTTTTTCGCACCTTCGCAGCGGAGCGGTGACCTTCGATTGATTTCAGGGTTTTAGTTTATTGTGTAAAAGGGAGTCACCACCTAGTATTATGGTCACTAAGAACCCTAACTGTTCTTTTAGAGATTGTAAGGCAAGTGACTAGTTGCGTAAAGGGAAGATATTAGCACCTCTAGTGCGCCCTACCTAAGGTAAGCTGTTTGGTTTGGTTTGCCTTATAATTGCTATGGTGTTGGTGTTTTCTAATCGCATCAGTTTTTCTAGGTTTGATTCAAACTAAATTTATTAAGATAGAAATCCAAGGAGATTTCATGTGCTATAAAAGCTCATTTCTCCCTTAGTATTTCAAGAGTTTGCGACTCGTAAATTGCAAGGAGGAGGGACAAAAATCTAAGGAAATTCAAGGCACTTTAAAAACCTATTTTTCCCTTAGTGTTTCATACTCTCACGACTCGTAAACCATGGAGAAAAAAATTGAAATGTCCTCGATTATAATCAAGGCTTCTTTCAAGGATGTGTAATGACTTATTATTCCTAGAAAATTATTTTGGATATTTACCACTCAGGGTTTCTTTATCCAAATATTAATAGTGAATAATAACAAGTTATTCCCAATAATATTTTGGATACTCATCACTTTGGGATTTCTTTCTCCAATTAATAGTGAATAATAGATGAATTCCCCCCCCAAGATAAGATTTTTTATTTTTTTGAAATTTTGGCCAATACCCTTTGGAGTTTTACAAACATGTTGTACAATCCAGAAATACAAGAAAATAATTTTTGTTGTGTTGAAGAAATCCATGCCAAAACAAATTTTTTAAACTTTCAATATTTTTTATATAAAAAAAAAGCATTCAAAACATGTTAGGGTATTGGCCGTATGCAACACACAAGAAAATATTTTTTTGATATATATGTATATTTGTCACATTTCGTCGAAAACCAGGTATTCTAAATACGAGATTGATATTTTTTTAACGACATAAAAAAATTCAGACCTTAAAATAAATATGCCAGAAAATCATAAATCTCTTTCTCTTTCTTTTATTTTTTTGAAAGAAAAAAAACAGTAGGTTTGGCAGGGCACTTGCCTTAGCAAGGGACCAGGTTGGACACAAAATTTCAACAACTATTCAATTGTATTATAATTCACTTGAACAGTAACCACAAAAGGATGCACAGTAACATATATAATTAAAATGCAAAGCGAAGAGAATGCATGGACTTCCATGGCGCTGAAACAGGCGAAAGAGATGGCACTGCAGTTGCTGCACCCGGCTGGTGGCTACTGGTTCTAGCGGAAAAAAAAACAATGGCCACGCTGGTTATAGCCTCGTTTCCTTGCTTCTTCCTGTTTTCTTCTCTTCTCTTTCCCTCCTTCTCTGTTCTGCTTTCTTTTTCCTTTTTTTTTCTTTTCATAGTAACGAATAGAAACCCCTTCTATTCTCTGCATTTTATCTACTGCTCCCTCCGTTCTTTTTTTGTTTTTTTTGCTGCTCCCTCTTTTCCTTCTCCTATCGCCTGCCTCTCGGTGGAGATGATGATGAGAACATGTTATGCTGGTTAAGTTCACGCCCCTGCCTCTATGTTTTTTCTGCTTTCAACAGTGTTGTTGCCGGCTCTCTCTCTCGTTACTCCTCCTTCCTTTCTCCTCTTTTTTGTCCTCCTCTCTTTTTTTCATCCTCCTTTTTTCCTGCCCCCTTCCGCTAGGTTAGTAGAGGGTTTTTATAGCCTAATCACATCTCTTTATTAAGAAAAATTCAATGCACTAATTTTTGGATGCAAATCCCTACTGATCTGCAGTAAAAAAACACAAAAAAAAAACTAAAATATCTTGATTCCTATTCTGATTTCAGCAATTAGTTTCCATTGATCAAATGGTGGTACAACTCTTTTTTTTCCTTCCATAGCTGGGACCATAAGGCACCAGCTGCTCCCTTTGAAATGAGGCAATAAAAACATGATCTACAACTCTCCAATCCAGCAAGAGAAACGTGGAAACCAGAAGAAAATTTGCAAAGAAAAAAGGAAAGAAATCAGATAGATAAGGGTGCATGCTGCAAAGTCTTATTTTCTTTATTCTTATCTTCTTTATTCGGTGTGGTAGAAATCCCGTCATTTATGATGATCCAGCCCCCCTATCCAGCTTTCAATATCCTTCTTTAATTAAATCCCTCATTTTAGCACTTTTCAATTCAGTCCTTGGTCCAAAAACAATCCTTCGAATCAGGCCCGTGAACTTGGGCTAAACCCTTCTCGCGGCAAGATTCTCTGCTTTCACATTAGATATTAAATGGAAATATCTTGAGTTTTTGATATTAAAATCAAGTGATTCAAAAGAAGAAATTCATCTACACGTCTAGGACTACAACTTTGATGAAGGATTCGAAGTGAGATAAAATTATTTTAGAGAACAGAATATGGCAGTAATCTGGTTGGTCAAAAAGGGTCTCCCGATCTAATTCAAAAACTGACAATGCCGAGCATCCCGATATGACTGAGAGTATGACCTAAAAACAAATCAACAAAATTTGTGACGGAAATAGAGTCTTTAGTGCAAAACTCGGGTCAGGATCCTTCTCGCGATAGAATTCTCTGCTTTCACGTTAGATATTCAAATAGAAATATTATGAGCTTTTGATATTGAAATTAAGCAATTCAAAAGCCCCAAATTCATTTACATTTGTATAGCTACAACTTTCATGAAGGATAAAAACTGAGATAAATTCGTTTGAATAACAGAATTGCAACTAACCTCAGCTGGAAACCTTCTCGCGGCAGAATTCTATGTTTTCACACTATATTTCAAACAGGAATATCTTGAGCTTATGATATCGAAATCAAGCAATTCAAAAGCTCAAATTCATCTATGTGTCCCGGACTACAACTTTGATGAAGTATTCGAAATGAGATAAAATCGTTTTAGATAATAGAATCTGGCAGGAATCTGGTTGGTCAAAAAGGTTTTCTTGATCTGACAATGCCGAGCATCCAAATCTGATTGAGAGTCTGCCCTAAGAACAGTGATCCCTAGGACCCAATAAAGGTGTAGGTCAATTTTTCAACATGTCATGAGTAACAAAATATAGCTAGGATGGTAAGATATCGTACGAAACCAAGTCAGAATCAGAGCCTAAGTTTGAACAAAAAATTACGATAGCAGCAGAATCAGTTTTTTTAAAAATGTAAATTCTAAGGGATTTATATGAAGACTCCTTATCAGCCTAAGAAACCTGACGCTTTTGGCAGCAAAGGGGAGGATAAAAAGAGAGAGTAGAAAACAGCTCAAACAGGGTTCAAAAAAATATTTCTTTCTCCTCTGTTTTTGTCAATTTTTCAGCAAACATGGGCTACACTCCTGGACTTGGTTCAAAAGAGGTACACATCATCTTCAGCATATGGGGTCCAAAAATGAGTAACAACACCCTTCATAAACTCAATTAATCTTTCAACAAAATCTAATTGAGTCTTTAAACATCTTGTTTTGGACTTTTCTTCCTCAAATTGAATTTTATTTATCAATAGAGCTTTTACCAGTTAAAAATATATTGTCAAATTTCAATCTTTGTATTTTCAACTTCCTCATCCAATCTTTGACTAATTTTTAGGCTCACCTATGTCTTCATCTAACTGCTATATATATATATATATTTTTTTTTTTTGTTTTTTCTGATATTTTTTTTTTATAGAAACCCAAAAATAGATAACAATAAATCTTATACGGTAAAAATGGGGGGAGTTTTGGAGATAAATCCAATGACATCCTCAGCAAACTCTCTTAAAAAGAATGAAATTCAATAATTAAACTAATATATATATATATATATATATATATATATATATATATATTTGTGTTCAGGGGTTGTTTGGACCCTGCCTAAATGACCAAGCTTAACCCCGGCTAGAATCTCTCTCTCTCTTTTTATTTTTCCACCAACTCCAATAATTTTCATCCAAAGAAAGTAAGTGCAAAAATATACAAATTTCAATACAAATATTAACACGCTCTCTCTTTTTTATTGGATAATAACATGCACGGCTAACCAGACCGTTGTTTTCTATAGCCAATCAGGATTAAAATTTCCGTTCAATAGGTAGTTTCACAAGTTAAGCAACTTTACAAGCTTAGGCTCTCATCATCCTTGCAGACATCTTATTAGCCCATCTTACATGTGAGCTACACTAATTACGATGGTGAGCTGCACTTCATCGATCTTCGAAGATTAGTTAAATGTACCCTTAATTATTGCTCACCTATACAAGTATAATTACCCAACTCTACACTAATCATAAATACAATTTGCATATAAATAGTTAATTTCTAGTTTATGTATCATTAAATTCCTCTTCTAAAGTTGATTTAAATATCAAAGGGTACTTTAAAAAACATAAAAAAAAAATTAGTTTACACGTGAGAACAACCCAGCTCATTGTCAATCGTGAGAAACAAGGAAATCTTCTGAAAATCTCCATTGACTCTCCATCATCGCACATTTGAAATGAGTCTGGATGAGAATTTATAAAATAGGAAATGTTATTACCAGTACATAGCTATAATTCTGATGCACATTGTAATAAACAAAAGAAGATTAATAATTAATAACTGCGCGTGTCTTGTCATGAAACAACACATTTTTCTCATTTCTGCGTTTCAATTAATCGTGAAAAATCACAACAAACGCGGTCAAGGTGTAAATTAATGGTCGACCTAAGACTGATGCCGGCTTTACAATAAAATATATGCGTGGCTTGGGACTTTGGCTAAGAGAAACGTCAATTATAAATATATTAATGTGATTGATTTCCATGTTTTATATTATGATAATCACCGTATTGGGAACTTGGAGAAATCTGATTGTTCTTCCTAAATTATTTAATGCAAGTATTACCATCCCTAGATGACAACTTTATTGGTTAAAATCTGTCGGTGACTTGCTTGTAATCACACGTACCGGCTGCTTTCAATAAGAGGATAAAAAGTCTACATTTTTTTTCTCTGGATTGACCCTCGCATGCTTGCAATCTCCGGCGAAGTTGCTTGCAGTCTACAAGATGAAATCATTCGCTTTAATGTTCATACAGAAATTCACTCTAACTTAACCTATTTTGAAATTTAACTTTAAAGTTTTTTTATTCTGTTTCACATTTAAAAAAAAAAGTATGTTAATTTGAATGCATCGGCATAGTTAGTGGCAACGTGTAAAAACAGGTCTAATGACATCCTTACCGTATTAAATAAAAATTATATATTTCAAGACATGGCTGTAATTTTTATTTAATTGAAGTGTTTGTACGTATAATGTTTTGTCCATTGAGACTTGGAAATTATACTCCTAGGACTATGTTCAATTTCTAGAAGACGAAGGGTGAGGTGAAATATAGGGACTTAGGGATGGAGGAGTATTATCTTTATTTTTGCAAGTTTTATTTGGAGTGTAGGAACCCCAGTTCAATACACACAAACTAGCCCAAGATTCTCTACATATAAAAAAAGGAAAGGAAGAAGAAGAAGAAGAAGAAGAAGAAGAGTGTTATCTCCACTACACAGTCCAAAACCTACCGATCAAAATACAGTATTTTAACAATTAGGTAGACTACAACTTTCACAAAGCTCAAGGATTTATGCTGCAGCCTGCGAGTAATTTTTCTTTAGTCAATCTTGTATGTGGAGGCACAAGAACAGATTTTGCGAAATTCCAATCATCCAAAATTCTTGAACCAGAATCATCTGCATACATATAAAGATAACCCTCCATCCTACGTACAATGTATGTTTATGCCTTAGATACTGTTTTTACTCTTGTAATTGTGGTTTTATGCATTTTAAAAACGTGTTTGGATTTAATGCTTTAATAGTTTTAATAGTTTTACGTGCTAATATAAAAAAATTTATTTAAATATATTTTTAATTAAAAAATATTCTATACCATAGTATCAAACACACAATTATTATCACCCTCTTACATGGAAGAAGCATGTGTCCAGAAAGAATGACTAAATCATTAAATTTTATTCCTCGAAAACTATACAAGCCCAGTGTTGCAAGCCTAGTATGATTTAGCTATGAGAAGCTAGGCCTGGTTGACCTTGCTAGCCTTGGACCTTAAGGGCTTAGATACACCACCAACTCTGTTTATGAGTTATGAACTTGTTGACTGGGCTCTCTTAACAATCTAACTTCCAAGGCTCAAGTTTCAACGGCAACTGGAGAAATTGATGTCCCCAGACCCATTCAAAGCATTCTTTCTTCGCCCATTGTAACAGTAAGACTTATAGCTTTGAAAGACTCTAATGGACGTGTCTCCGCATCTGTTTGCAAAAAGGCCGAAACCATGTAAGGAATGGAAATATATCGTGGTCAAAATACAAGTTATTTGAGTTGAAAATAGAAAATTCAAGTGAGTTTTATTTTTCAAAACTGGTATACAAGGAAGCACACTCCCTCAAATTTATTGAAAATACAGCCACCATTCTCATGAAAACTGCATATGGGATTGGTAAGAAATCAAATTAATTCCAAACAAATCATATCAGAAAGCGTGAACGATCTTAAAACTGAAGCATGAGCACTCAATCAGAGGCTGAGAATTGAAGCAAGGAAAGAAAGACTTGTCTTGAGACAGTTATACAGTAGGGTAATTGAAAATACAGCCACCATGCGTTCTTTTTTTCCCCTTTTCTTTTTCCTCGTTGCACTATATTTCACTACACTTTAATTATTTTTGCTTTCTTCCTCCTGATAATAAGAAACGGTGCAGTATACACACACATGCATGCATACACACACAATTCAATACCTAAAGAATAACACTGGCCGAGTCTGATTTCAAGATCCAATCAATCTAAGAAACATTTGGAAATGTATTAATGATGAGTTCATTAGCTCTCTGATGCCAGTAAAAGCTGAGGAAATACATAACGAACATAGAAATATAGATAAACAACACTAGTTTTATATAAATGTGGGGGGGGGGGGGGGGGGATGCGTGCATACTGCATACAGGTATTAATAAATAAAATTATGCATTTGTAGGGTGGGCAGATTGCATGTGGACTCCTAATGAAGCTCTTGGAAAGCAAACAAAAAGCAAGTCATTATCTATCGTAAATTTTTTGTTATGTACATCTACCCATAGAACCAAACAGTCAATACCACTTGGGGAGGAGCGATGTAGCTAGAAGCAAATGGTCACCATGGTTGTAATCCTCATCTGTAATCCATTTCCCAGCAGCCATGACCTATTTCCACTAGTGAAGTAGCGATCATCGTGTTGGTTAAAGGAGGTAGTAATTAATTTATTATGCCAGAATCTATATAGACAGCAAAGTCCAAATTAATTACTCAATTGGGCAACTTTACTTGTAAATATTTCATAGCCAAAAGTTTAGTGGATCAATGCATTGGGGCTAGAGCTGCCTGTCTATTTATGATTTCCTCGAGTACATTATTATAATGCTGGTTTGTGACTTTCTAGTTTATAATTTAGGTGTATTTAGTCTTGCGTACAGAGAGCGAGATCTGTGACGAACAGCATTTTCTCTCCCTCTGGAGAGAATCAAAAATACCCCCATGTTGGCTTTGAGTATAATAAACTCATCTGTCTTTCTCAAGCGAAATATATATTTATCTTCAAGTTGCCAATGACTCTTATTAGATTAACTTTAAGCAATCTAAAAGCATGGAAGACAATCCTTTGTGATATTTTATTTGGGATACAGAGCCCCTTCCACAGGCGCATTTACCAGAACAAAACACATTCCAAGTAGCTAGTGAAGAACATGTTCCGGCATCCAAAATTTTAAGCCAAGTTGCGTTTATAAGAAGATTCGAGGCCCATGATCCTTTCTGACTCCAGCTTCTTTGATCCTAAAATCCTAGTGTTTTAGTATTCAAGAAGCGATATATTGAGGGCTTGTCTGCCGCTCTTCGTGAGACACAAACAACACTGACAAAGTATATATATATATATAT
>Ga0325411_1005306_pt1 | contig 14310 bp, 4 predicted proteins | sample PopdelMetagenome_13_FD_206181 | JGI IMG/M metagenome (GOLD analysis project Ga0325411, IMG submission 206181) | Populus deltoides microbial communities from Bellville, Georgia, United States - Xylem-PdIQD-R4 | ecosystem: Host-associated > Plants > Phyllosphere > Stem > Wood/Secondary xylem... | reverse complement strand
GTAAGAAATTTTACTTCTTGTCATCAAGACATCATTTGACATAATTCGAGCATGACAGTTTTCCCTCGGTCTGTCGTGTCATGTAATAGTTTTCCAACTAGCAAATGTGCCCCTGTCGTGGTTCGGGCTCCTTGACATGATGGTGTGTTTTAACTAGAGTTGATATGAATTATAATTAGTTTTAGCAAATATTAAATTCAATTAAATCAAGAAATACTCTGGTTCCTCAAGAAAAAAAATCACTGTGGATTTGCTACAGTGATTTATCTTTTTTTTAGTTTTTTTTTATTGCACTCTTTCAAGCTCAAATTAATGACTAATTAAAACATTTTTATTAAAAAAGACAAGATTCAAAATTAGAGCACTGAGATGAAAAAAAAAAGTAAACAGAGGGATATCTAGTCATTTTATGTTCCATATATTTTTATTATTATTATTATAACTCCTCGCCATTAATACGTTGAAAGTACCTGGGAAGACAGGTATAAATACAGGTAATTTTAGTGTTAATAAATTTATTTTGATAGAGAAAGTTTATACAAGATGTTCTCCTTGACTTGCCTAAAATAGTATACATAAACTCCAAAAAAGTTTTGTTTTGGGTTGATTTTAGGTTTTGGAGGTAATTTATGGATTGTTAGAGGCTATGGATATGTTTTAAAAGGTGTTTAGGGTGTGTTTTTTTTTATTGATATATAGTTTAAAATGGGTTTGTTTTAGTTTGAAACAGACTAGCTTAATTTTTCAATGACCGAAGATTGTTGAAATCTGAACGGTGCAATCAATGCATTGCCTGCTTTTTTTTTTTCTTTCAAAACATTAAGGGGCGGACAACATATCATCTGCCCCTTAAAAAAGCTCAAAAAATAAGGTCTAGGTGTGTGGGCAGATCGAGGCCCGCATGCTTGGGCCTTTTTAGAGGCCTAGAAACTCTAGGTCTTTCTAATACGAGAGACTGGGTCTTTTTTGGTTTTTTTTCATTTTTATCCATTAGAATTGTATTTTTTTTTCTAATTTCATTACTTAATATTTGGTTTATTATTAATTAAGCTATGTAATTTGATTTTTTTTCCAATCACTTTGATAGTTTGTTAGTTATTGATTTTATAGGTGTTTATTTTAGGTTTAAAAATTGTTGAATCCAATTGAGTCCATGACCCGGGTTACAGATTTGACTGATTAACTTTGGCTAAATAGGGATCGGGCTTGATAAATTTTTTTGTTGCATGAATAGTTCAATTTATTTAATTAGATGTATACATGAACGTTTTAAATTCCGCTTGGGATTTTTTACATACAAAAACACATCATAAAAATCTAGATATATACGTTTTTTTAAGAAAGAAAAAATATTTGACCAATGTCGAAGCGTGGGTCAAATAGCTAGTTAAATCTAAATGAGCTATTGGTTTTATTGTAAATCAAGAGATAGATCACTCTAGATTTATACATCGATTTGTCTTTTTTATCATTTTTTAATTATTAATTATTTTTTTAATTATATTCTTCAACATTGTGTTTATTAGTAATTGAGTTTTGTATTTGGTTTCTATTTATTTTCTTCAAAGTAATTATGATCTTAAAAAAAAACCACAACATAAAGTTGGTGCTTAAATTTGTGAAAATGAATTTGGTTTTATTATTTTTAAAAAAAATAAAATAAAGAATCAAAATTAGAAATGGAGTAAAAAGAAGGGTTTTATTTTCTTTTTAGATACTTTTCATTCGGTGCATTTTTTAAAACAAAAATAGCTTATAGGATTTTTAAATTTTTATTTTTGGTTTTTTTTTAATTCGAAACTTTTATGTTTTAATTCAAAAGCTCGTTTTGTTTATTTTTTGGTCTCTGAGTGTATAAAAGAAGAGAGAAATTCATTGATATATGTTAAGGAGTGAGAAAGTTCTCAAAATTTAACATTTAGACCACTAGAAATGATGATATTGGTGTCAATGAGTTGGTGTTCTTAAGGTGAGTTCAACAGGGTGAGTTTTCTGTATCACAATGCCGGGAAAAGTAAACAACGTTCTTTCAATTTTTTAGATTCAGTTAATTTTTATTTTTTAGAGAGATTATAGGTTATTTTGTTGTTGGAAACAAGTATATAAAGGCTTATAGAGTGTTTGTTAAGTTTTTTTAGGTGAAAGAAAGTTGAAAATAAGTTTTTAAGGTCCCAAAACTCATTCTGATCTTCTAGTCACCAGAAATGATAATAAAAATATTGCAAACAATAACAGGTTGTCTACCAGACTACGCGTCATCCAGCTTCATTTAAAAAAATGAATTAGTCCGGATGAATGGTCAAGCCCGCGAACCTGATATATTTTTTTTGACAATTTTAACTAATACCATGTTTTTTATGTAATTTTTTTTTACTTTTGAATAATTTTATATTTAAATTGTAATTAGTACACTCTCTCTAATTGTTTTAGATTGTTTGGTACAACGTTGTAATTTCAATATTTATTATTTTTTGTAATTATTTTTCATTTTTTAATGTTTCGAAGACATTATTGTAATTTATCTTTAGTGATGTATTTATAGAAATGAAAAGCATTTGTTTTTTATAATAAAAAATAATGTCTAAGATAATATAAATGTGTAAATTAAAATAAACAAAGTGAGGAGAAATATTTACATGCATGTCCGTTTTTTTCTTTTAGGAGAAAGATTAACCTTTTATTTTAGTTTTAAATTTCAATTAACAACTTTTTCTCACCCTATCAATTTATATATTTTTTTAATTTATTTTATTAGGTATGAATAACATCTCTACTTTTCTCAATTGAAAAAAATCATGATACCTTAAAACACATTCATAACATTATTGTGCGTATTTAGCCATCTTTTTGGGGCAAAAAAAACTACCTAGTAGGCCAATGATGGTGGGCTATTTTGTTAAGCTCTTATTTGTTTTTTTTTTTAATTTTAATTTGAATTCATTTGAATAAAATAAATAAAATTATTTTTAAGATATGAATTCTAATTTAAATTTTAAAAATATCTCATGGATCATAGAAGTAGGTTTCAACGAAAAAGACACTTTTTTGTTCTATAATTTTATTTGTTATCTTGATTGGAAATGTTTGTTTTTATAATCTTGTAAATAATTAAGAAATAGATTCTAAAAACTTTTTTGTAATAGCACTCGATATTTATATTTTTTTATAATAAATTCATGTCAAAAATATTAAAACCGAAGTTTTTTCTTTAGTAAAGCTTGTTTCTATGGTTATGATAAACTGTTATTTAAAAAAAATGTTATTCTAGTAATACAATATCACAAAAAATGGTTTGTATTAATAAGATAAAGAAGGTTTTGATTAAGGAGATGTCTTTCTTATCCATATTTCATATCTTTAGAAGTTTTTATTTATTTATTATAATTACTTTTATCTTTTATCAAACAAACAACATGTCTTAAGAAATTATATTAAAAAAAAATGTGTTTTGAAAAGGAGGAGTTATACTAGAAAATAATTTAGTTTCAATGGAATTTAGATTAGTGTTCATGTTGCAAAAACAAAATTGACATATAATTAGATCAAAACATTTGAAGAGCTCTCCATGACACGAGATAAGATATCTTAATTTACAACTATCTCTTAACTTATCATCTTAGTCTTTGATTGCATTTATTTATAAATATAATTCTTAATAAAAAAAATTTGGTGCATGAAAATACATTATTAATGTCTATTCATTATTTTACATTATATTTTTTTTATATGACCCAGGATGAAGTGCTAGTCAACTTACTAGTTTGTTTTTGTTATGTTGTAAAAAAAGAAAGAAATAAACTTAAAGCAAGAGATTAAAATTTTCAAATGTATTTTATAAATATTAAAAGAATTTCAATTCATTTGGATTGGTTGTTTTGGGGTTATGACGCTAAAAGCTTTATTTGTTAGTTAGATTTTAGCTAAAATAGTTAGAAAGCTATTTTAACCAGCTCTCTCAAAATATATAATTACAATCATGCTCTTTAAAATAAGGAGTCGTGAATATTATTATTATTATTATTATTATTATTATTATTATTATTTTATTTTATTTAATTTAATTTACATGTGAGATGAATATTCAAGTGTATGTTATTTCTTGTTGTTAATTTCCTTTTCAATTTATGTTAATTAGTTTTATAATTATTTAGTGATACTTTTGAAAATTAATTCTTTTATTATAGTAAAATTAAAAACAATAAAAATGAAGTGCATACATTTGAAGAAACAATGAAAATTTAAACAATGCGTACTAATTAAAACTATTATTACATTATTTAGTTAATACCTCTATTTGATGCATTTCAAAATATTCAACCAAATATCAAAGTATTTTTTTCATATTTTTCAACATTATTTTTTATTCATCTTGTTGTTGTTTCATTAAAAAACCCTTTTTGACATGATATCAATCATGTCGTGTTCTGTTTTCGTTTATCATGTTTTGCATTTACTTTTTCTACCTCTATATTATATGATGTTTTCAAAAAATTCCATCTTTTAACTTTTTATTTTCATTTTATATTATTTTTAATTCTTTAAGACCAATTCAACATGAGAACTTATACTAACCTTATCTTTTTTAACTTGTTTCTTTGTTGTGTTTTCACTCATCGCTCTCTCTATATTATTGTTGTCACCAAGTACAACATCATCTTTTTCTATGTTGATTGAACTTTGAGTAAAAATAAATAAATTACAAGAGTTGCATTTATAATATTTTCAGACTTTGTTTTATTAATTTTCAAACATCTATTTAGGTTGGCTTTTCAATTTCTCCTAGCAATGTTGAAATAGGAATGATTGATCTTGAATTGTTTTAGACATGTAATCTCTGTTTTACTGTGTTTATATTAAAACACCCTGGAAAGTATTATTTAAATAATATTGATAAATTAAATGAATTCAAATATATGAGTTTTATATTAACAATACATTGTCTTTATAGGTGAAATCACTTATGTTTTTTTTCAATTGGGCATAATATAAATAAAACTTATTCACTACTAGTTGAATGGTCAACTAACGATGCATTAGAGATCTTGATATATGCTTAGATATTAACTTCTTGTTTCGTTATAGGTGTCGTGAATTATTTTCCAATACACCTTTTTTTGTTCATTTCCACGTATTGAATCCATGCTATTTGTCATGGCATGCACAACATTAAATGATGGATCTGCCTCCTAGATCGAGAGGGGGTTTGGGTGTATGAGGATTAATCATAAAATTATAATTTTGAGGAAGTCATCATCTACTATAATGGTCACTAGAAAACCTATTGGTTTGCAAGAGTATGAGAATTAATCATAAAATTATAATTTTGAGAAAGTCGTCGTCTAGTATCTTGGTCACTAGAAAACCTATTGGTTTGGAAGAGTATGCGTAAGAGAACTAGTTACACATGGAAAAGACGCATCACCTATTGTGCACCCTACCTATGATAAGCTGCATTGTTGATTGATTTTTTCTTCCAAGTCTTGCTTCTATTCATTGGTCCATCTAAAGTTCAAGAAAAGTCCTCCTCACTAAGGAGATCCCTATTTTATCAGGTTAAAATCTAACCATTTTAAAGTTCAAATTTTAATGGTGCATTTATTTCTATTTTGTATTTTTAATACCAGGGGATATACTTTACAATGTAATTTTATACTCTCAAATATTAAAGTTTACAGTTAATTCTTAACATTTTATTTTTTTCAATTGATTTAATTTAATACCGAGAATATGCATTACATTGTAAAATTCATACTAAAAATATTAATTAAACAAATTTATTTTTTGTGGTGTTTTTTTAAAATTTTGATCAAATCCTAATGAATAATAATAAACTGGTTATAATATCCATTTTTGTTTTTTTTTTAAAGCATGATAAAAATGCAATTTTTTTTCTTTTTTTATAAACTACACATTAAAAACTTTTAGGATTTGGTTGTATGCACATAGATAAAAACATATTTTTGCATTTTTAAATGAGCTATTCTTTATATATATATATATATATATATATATATATATTTTGAAATTTTGAAGAAAAACGAGTATTTTTAATATCGAGTCAGTATCTTACATTGTAAGTTTACAAGCTCGATATTAAATGAAATTATTGGAGAACCTAGTGAGAGACCCATAAATAATTCTAAAATCATCCTGGAAATGATTTTAAATTTTTGAAAATTATTTAGAGCTTGTTTGGCAAAACAAAAAAAATAAGGGACAAACCAATGTTAAAAGAAAACATCTAAGTGTGTTTACCAAATACATCCTTATAAAAAAATCAAAGGTATGAAAAAATATCTTAAGATTGCGTTTGACAAACACGTTTTAAGAACAAAAAAAGACATTTTCTCCTTCAGTAAAAATCAGGCATGCTAAAAAAACTTTTATGGTTGGAATGGGCTTAACCCAGGCATGTGAGTTAGGCCTCCTAGCCCAAGCCGATCTGATTGGGCCAATAAACAGCCTAAAGTTTCTTTTTTATATAGAACTCAGCCCAACCACATAGGCTAGGCTTGGGTGGGAAGCTCGACCCCTATTATTTCTTAATCAACCCGACCCGAGAGTTATTACTTGGCATGTAGAATGCCATTAACAAAGGCATTTCTTACCTCGTGCATTCTCAACATCTCCTTCTCTTTTTGTTACCATACAAGCAACTAGTATCGGTCTTAAACATCACATAACACGAGGAGGTTGGAAGGAAATGTTACTTGGCTTTGAGTTGCTCTTGCTACCATTACTAGCGTGGCTGGTACCTTAAACTATAGGAAAAGGAAAACAATGGTAGTGATGGCTCCTGCGGGTCGTCCATGTATGCTGCCTAAACAACGTGGAGGTTGTCTACATATTGGTGCGTACTACACATGCACGAGCAAAATTTTTTAATAAATGTCAATTATAATAATGCCTCTTATTAACTTTTAAATTTATGATAGAACCAATGTAAAGTGACAAAATAATCCTTGTGAGAGAATTATGTTGATTTTGTCTTTAAAGACATCAAAGTAATTACACTATTTAAAAAAAATTTACAAAGACCAAAACAAACTTGAGTAATAGGCATTATATTTTTTTTTATTCTAGAGTTAAATTAGTAATTTTATTATATAATAAAAAATAAAATAACTAATTTAACACTATAAAATTTATAAAAGACAATTGTGTTACGGTGAAAATATATTCTTATCCTTAATGCCTAGTTCAAAGCTTTTATGGCTTGAGGGCAATTTTATCATTACCCGATTACAATGAATAGTGTTCAAAGTCTTGGTGAACAATTATTTTAGTTTTTTTAAATTTCAATTTAAATTTAATTTAATGTTAATAAAATAATAATTAATAATATGATAAAAAAAAAATAAAGGAATCATACTTAGGCCATCAACCAAGGTGCTTGTGCTCTTCGGTTGGGTATATGTCATACTGAAACCTATTTTATAACGCCATAGAGCTTTGCATTTTTTAATCTCTCTATACACATTTTCATTTGCCTCCATTTAATTGGAAGATGAATTTCTAATAAAATTCACATAATTGTTTTACTATGATTTTTTATTAAATAAAATATATAAGCAATGATCAAACAAAATTAATTAAGATTATTTTAAGAAAAATGACATCAATTATTTAGATATGTATTGAAAAGAATTGTAAATTTAACAAAAATATTTTTATAATCAATTATTTTATACAATAAACTACTCACAGTAATCCATAAACTTTGTAGTTTTAATAAATAGTTTGATATAAAAATTGTTAAATTCCTTATGTTTTAATTGAAATCAAGATTCTAAGCAATAATATGTTTTGTTTAGTGCATCAAGATATCTAAAATTTTTAATTATGTATTCAAAGAGACGGTCCAGATTTTTCAATATCTTCTTGTTTTTACAATCACATATATAAAATCATAAACCTCAACATTTAGAATTAAGAACTAGATTTGCAGCATGTGGTAGACAATTTTTTTTCCATGTAAAAAAAGAATGTTGAGAAAAAAATTGAGACTAGAGTTGTGTTGGATTTCTTGAATATTATACACGCAGCGAAAACAATAAAACAAAATTATTCGAGAGTCTCTAGGATCTCATAAGACAAGTCTAGAGTTGTTTAGGGATTTATTACATGAAAATCTGATCTTCTTCGGCTTTGAATAATTCTTTAAAGACTAAGTTGTTGTAAACCACAAGTTATCCAATTATCCGATCTCCAAAGGTAATCCACACGAACCACCAATGAAAAATATTCTCTCCTAGATCCATATTTAGGAGAGAGAGATTGTTTTGCCTAGAATGTTAACTCTCTATCTGTGACTTATATAGTTTTTATGTCTAACAAACAACCATAAAAAAAATAAGAGTCATAGCTTACTATTTATAGAAAAATATGAAAAACTCTATAAATTAACAAAATATCAATTTGTCCCTTGAATAATATTCATATATTAATTCAGGAAAATTTCAGAAATTAACTCAATCAAGTCCTTACTTGATTTTTCTAGGTCTAGAAATTTAATCTCTATATTAATTATATTCTAGTTCTTAATTTCTAAGATATATTTTAATCAAGTCATACTTAATTAAATCATCCCAATTTAATTTATGACTAATGGTTCTTAATGTGTATGACCCATTAGGTTCCTCATATGCTGACCCAAATATAAATTCTAATTCTAATTAACTAGAATTTCAAAAATTAAAAAAAATAATTTATTATCAATTTAACAATTGATTAATTTATATTTGAAGATCAGGTGCATCATCTAGCAACGTGTCATGATTCTTCAAATATTAGAAAAGTCATTAGTGGTTTGACTTTACCTTTCAGTGACCGGTTTCTTAGTGTAATTAATATTCTTTCATCAATAATGTTTTGATTTAACATTAAAGCATAGAGTATGTCTATCATGTTAAAACATGTTTGTTCTCTATATAATAGTCATTGATCGTTTAAATAAGATTTGAAAACCTTTTCAAATTTCATTCTATCTTGGCCAAGGATTTCTCAATCAATATTATTTGAGAACGAATATAATATTTTTCCTAATTCACATAGGGTGATGAATCCTTTCTTGATCACTTAAATACCTTCATATAATTCATGTTATATCCAATATTTACCCCTTTATCACCTCGATTAAGATAACATGTAACAGAATCAAAGCATAATATTCTCTATATAAGATAACTTAGTGATCTCAAATCTAAGAATCACTTACACAACCGTTACATGAGCCTTTCTATAGATATATGTGCTCTCTCCATATAAAATTCTCATGCAGGTCAATTCAGTGTACATGTCTTACAATAAACACCTACATATTAGTTTTAGGTATCCCTTATATCTTAACTTATGAGAACAACTATTTTTTTTTCATAAAAAAAAAGAATATAATATGTAGCAGTCTCTACAACTCTAATAAATGTCTAATTTTAAAAAAAGTATCAACTAGGAACATTTTAGAAACAATGTTTTGATGCAATAGAAATCCTATAATTATAACAACTTTGTAATTTTCTTTGCAAAATATTTTTTTCTCATGGACTTTATCTACTCTAGATTCAAAATTCAAATATTAGATTCAATGTACATTAAACTAAAAAGTTGTTGGTTCAATTGATAATTTAAATAATATGATTAAAAATACAAAAACATTAAATAAATAGACAAAAAATGACAAGGAAAAAAAGGTTAAAAGAACCAAACTGAGTCAACCTGGATTATTAAACAACATAATGATGAAGGGCAAAATTAAAAAAAATAAAATAAAAAAGACAAAAAAAGAAAAACCCTATGTTAAACCATATTAGCTTGCAAACTTTATGACAATTGACATAAGATTGAGATAATCTTATAGAAACAAGTGTAGGGAAAACGTTCAAATACTAATTCCTAATAAATCAAATGAGATCATGATAACTCCATAAAAATCGATCTCCAGCAAATAAAATGTTGAAGAATGAAAACTCATGAAAAATATAATTTAAAAAGGTAAAAAAAAAACTTAATCTAGACCCGCCCAGGTCAAGATGCAAAATCTTTGACCTAGTTATGAGTACCAGGGTGAACATGTTTAGAAGTAAATTTAATAATATCATGAAGCTCAATTATCGAACAACGCAATGTTAAAGGACAAAAATAAAAAAATAATAATTTAAAGAAAGCAATGGAAAAAAAATAAGAGTCAATCCGGGTTAACCGGCAAACCCGTAACCATGAAAAATCATGAAATTCTTGAATCGTGTTCAATCAAGAAGCTTAATTTCCAACCAATTTAATTTTGAAGGATGAAATCGTGAGAAAATATCAATTTAAAAAGCATGTCAAAGGAAAAAAATAGCAAGAAAAAGAACAGAGATCAAATATGATGGGAAAAAAACTCATAAAGGATGAAATTGTAAAAAAAAAATCAGGATAACCCAATAGAAAAGAAATGAAAATAAAACTACGAAGACCAATTTTCAATAAATCAAATGTTAAAGGATGAAATTGAAATAATTAAATCAAAAAAAGTTTCCATAAAAAACAATCTTTGAAACCAATAACCATGGCCCTGAACCTAGGATTAACCCTGTCACAATAACAAAAAAAAATCTTAGTTAACTCAGGTTAACCCATAGACTCCGTGATCATGACATAAGATCATAATAACCCCATAGAAAAGAAAGAAAGAAAATATAGGAAGACCAATTTCAAATAAATTAAATGTTAAAGAATAAAATTGAAGTAAATCAATTTTAAAAAAAGGACCTAAAAAAAGTCAACCAACATTAATCTTTGAAACTAGAGATTCTGGCCATGAACCTGAAACTAATCTCATAAAAAGCAAATCATAAAAAATAAGAAAGCAAATATCTAAAAAAAAGGTAAGAAATAAAAGCAACAGCTTTAAAAAAGAAAAGAAAATAACATGCCAAATCGGGTACATCTCTTAAACCTGGTCTGATTTTTAAAACTCACAACCCATGAAATCATTCAACCAGGTTCAATTAAGAAGCATAATTCCCAACCAATTTAATTTTGAATGGTGAAATCATGAAAAAATTCATTTTAAAAAACTTGTCAAAGAAAAAAAGATAGTAAAAAAAAGAATAGGGATCAAATTTAAAAGAAAAAAAACTCAAGAATGATGAAAATATAAAACAAATCTAAAAAAATAATCTTAAAAAAAATAAACAGCAATCAAAAGAATGAAGATCAAATTTAAAAAATAAAAAGAGGTGAAATTGAAAAAAAAACTGTAATTTTATAGCTTATTAAAAATAAAAATAAAAATAGTAATCAAAAGAATAGAGACCAAATCTAAAAGATTAAAAATTAAAAGAGGGTGAAATTGAAAAACATTTGTAATTTCATGGCTTATTAAAAAAATATAAATAATCACAAGGACAAAGACCAAATGTGAAGGAGAAATAAATTGCATGGGCTGATTTAATTTTTTGAATGGACTAACGTAAAATTCAATGGTGGAGAAAGAGAAAAAGGAAAAAAAACACAGTCGCCGATGCTAAACTCGATGCGTGATAGGGGCACGTGCTGCACCATTTCATTAGGGACACCGGGTCTTTTCAAACACTACCCTAAAATGCGATGCTTGGTGGCTGGGTGACCCTTCACGCTGGGGTCGCCTACATGCTGGCTAGTGTTATGCATTCTCCAGAAAGTTTTTTTAAAATTATATATAATAAATATAATTTATAATGATGCCCTGAGTACTCTTGAAATTTAAAATAAAACCAATGTAAAATGAAAAAAAAAAGACCTGCTGGTGAGAGTTTGTTGGTTTTGTTTTTAAGGGCATCAAAGTAATTATACTATTTTAAAAAATTAAAAATACAAAAATGTCCTCGATTAGTAGGCTTTAGATTATTTTATTCTAGATTTAAATTAGCAATTTTACTTTACAAAAAAGATGAAGATAGTGTTTGTTTACGCGGTAGCTTCTGCTTTTAAAGCTAACCGCGTAAATATGATGTTTGGTAACGGCTGAAAACTTGATTCAGCCTTGTGGGTCCCAGTAATTCCTGCGTTAAAAACGCAGGTTACTGAAAGCAACTCTATGCTGCTTTCAGTGTGGAGCGGAGAGCTTCACTGTGCACTTTTAAGTGCACAGTGGAGACATGCACCACTGTTCTCCACTGTGCACTTAAAAGTGAACAGTGGAGAGCTCCACTGTTTACTTTTAAGTGCACAGTGGAGATATGCACCACTGTTCACGTGAACAGTGGTGCTTGATTTGGGTCGGACTGGGACCGGGTCCGGTTTAAAGCTAAATACATTGTACCGGGTCCGACTCAGTAAAGAAAATTAAATTTTATTTTTAATTGTGTTTTATTGATAACGTAGCATTTGCAAAATTTGATCGCAATTCCAATTTTATTCCTGATTATATTTTACCTGATGTTGTTGCGCGCTTAAAAAACCAAGAAAACTATAGCATTGTTAGTTTAATTGAACAATAAAAAATATTTTATATAAAGTATTATTTATTTCATGATGTAATATCACTAATTAAATTTACAATATTTAAATTAAAAACCATTAATATATATATATATTAATTATTTTATAATCTAAAATTTTTTATTTCATGATGTAATATCACTAACTAAATTTACAATATTTAAATTAAAAACCATTAATATATATATATATATTAATTATTTTATAATCTAAAATTTGAAAAGTAATTTTTTAACCAAACACATTAAACTACTTTTTGTTCAACCTCAATTTCAACCACAGTTTTAACCAAACACCTATTTTTTTAAACCAACCTCAACTAAAAGTACTTTTTATAAAACAACTTTTTTCAAACCACAACCACAACAGCTACCGCAATACCAAACACACTCGAAATTACTAATCTGACCTCACAATTTGTAAACGACAATTGTGTTATGGTGAAAAGACTTTCTTGCCCCTAATACCTAGTTCAAAGATGTTTTTGTTCAAGAACAACTTCATAATTATACTATTATAATGAATAATAATCAGAGTCTTGATAAACAATAACTTTACTAGAAAAAATCATTTTTTTAATTTAAATTAACTTAATATATCAACCAATAATAATAATTAAGGTCACTCGAGTATAAAAACTATCCAAAAAACATGAAAAGTTTCGTATTTGTTTTGTAATCAAGAATCTCTCATATTTTCTTTATTAAAACAACCCAATGCAATTACTTTACTGTTTATATGAATAATAAAGTTTTTTTTTTCAATTTCATCTATAAATAGTAAATTAGTAATTTCATCTTTAGATTTTTTTAATGGTCATTCGAGTTATTTTTTAACGGATTAGGTTGACTAGATCATAACAGACTAACTCTTGCATGATTTAATTTTAAACTCGAGTTAGGTAAGAAGTTGGTTCGAAAGGTTTTTATTCTGTAAATTTCATCGTCAAATTTTTTTTACTAGCCAATTAGATTCTTTTTGGACTGGCCAAATCGACCAAGTCACGCCAAAAAAACTCTCACACGGTTTAATTTTAAATTCATGCTAGATAAAGAGTTAGGTTTGAAGTTTTTTTTTTTGTCAATTTCATATATATATATATATATATATATATATATATATATAATTTAAACTCTGGATGTTTTTTTACTGGTAGGTGGAGTTGTTTTTGAATCGGTTAAGTTGATTGAGTTATATTAAGGCGATTTCTATATAATTTTATTTTAAACTGGTCAAGTTGGAAGGTTTTAAAATTAACTTATTTGGCTGAATCTAATAACAATGTTAAATAATTTTTTATAGCTTGAATATTTTTTATTACATTAATTTTTTTAATCTAAATAGCATCATGGTGCATATAATTATAAGAATTAGGCTTTAAGATGATATTCTATGAAAACCGACCCAAGTTGCTAAAACCACACAGAGCATGTGTAAAAAAAAAAAAAAACTATAGTCTTGTTTTTTTAAAAAAATTATTATTAAAAATGATCAAATACCTTATAAAACGTTGCACGAAATAAAAGGGGCCAAAAAAAAAAGAGAGAAAAGGGACCGATATCCAGAAACTTCCTCAAACCCCATGATAAACCCTACTAAACACCCATTCATAACTCCGGAGTCTGAGACTCGCTAGAAACAGTGCCCATCTACTCCACCTCTCTCTCTCTATCTCTCTCCCCTCCCGGTCGCTTTACGTTCAATTTCTTCCTACCGTGAAGGAACGATGCACAGGCTATCGAGGCGTTCCGTCTCCACTATCCTCCGCTCCACTGGCTCTGCCTCTCGTTACGGGAGCGCCGCCACCGCTGTCCCATTCTCCGATTCTGTACGCTCTTATAAAAAGCT
>Ga0325411_1005303_pt1 | contig 14312 bp, 3 predicted proteins | sample PopdelMetagenome_13_FD_206181 | JGI IMG/M metagenome (GOLD analysis project Ga0325411, IMG submission 206181) | Populus deltoides microbial communities from Bellville, Georgia, United States - Xylem-PdIQD-R4 | ecosystem: Host-associated > Plants > Phyllosphere > Stem > Wood/Secondary xylem... | reverse complement strand
CATGGCAAGCTAGCTATTGATTAGCGCCAGTTTATTATATATATGTTTTGTTTATGTGCAGACATGATCGTAGGAAACAGCTTAATTGCTACTAAACATTAGTGATCAAGTATTGAGATGATGTTTGATCAATTGCAACCCGGATCGGCTAGGGAAAACTTTTCCCATTCATCAAAAGAAATAATTACTGTTCGTGGTTTCATTACAAACAAAACTAACTATTCCCTAACTGGTAAGGATGAGTACTTTGTTTTGATACCTTGATTATGGGGGCACTGTGACAAGGTACAATGAATCATACCCTTAATTTCCAAGCGATCGTTCAAGACGGCAATGATCCATCACCAGAGTTACCCAATCCCAACCAAAAGAACATCACAGACACTGCGAAGCTCCCAATATTTGAAACAAGATCAATCTTCCAGTTGATATCGTAACACTCGTCTAATTGAAACAATCTCAGTCGAAGCATCTAGAATTATATCCCTTCTTTGACCGAACATCAGCATTCGAGACCTCAATTTTACCTTTGTGAGAAGATGATCATCGTAACATCCGATCGACTCCAGTCCCTTCACTTGATGTTCAGCTGCTGTATACCATAGTACGCTCCACAGAAATGATACTGCCTGCCTAATCAGTAACGGTGCTGATCTTTGGAGTTGGTGTAAGACTAGAGGGAGAGAGCGTTTCTGTTGATTTGTAGCTGAAAAAGTTGGATTTAAAGCTAACAGGAGATCGGTGCCCTTGTTTATAAAAAAACAAACGAACGAACAAAGGAGAATGTTAAACGAAGCGTTAATGAACTTAGCCAAATTAACTAAACTCAAATTATAATTATGCTTGGAAAAATTAATATAGATTATGACAAAGCAAAGCACCAATAAATACTTAAATAACACTTTTTTGGATCATTTAACAGAGAATCAACATAAATTAGAAAAATATGCTCTTTGCCCTTGTTCATTATATCCAAGAATATCTCCCCTTGGAAAAGAAATCAATAAACCACCAGTCCGCCATCCTTTCCAATTTAATGGGCACCAAACCTTTCTCTTTGACAATCTTAATTATCCCACACCGGCTCTTTATTCTTCATCATCACAGGCTCAGCCAAGCTCAATCTCTTCGAACCCGTAATCTGCAATATCAAACTGCTCGGCCAATACCTTCTACAAATGCTTCCACTTGAACACAATATTCTCATTACTGCAATTAAAAGCTTATTTTTTATATGGATCCCTAGCTTCCCAAATCTGCATCAGAAGCATCCGAATAGGCCTCCCGCCCATTCCAATTCCCTGGAAACATATATCAACGGAAGATGTGGCATATACCTTCCCCGGATCTGGAGAAACATGTGCCAGAAGTTATCATCACTTTTGATAATCACATAACCATCATCTGCATTAGATTCAAAACTCCAATCAAACGATGGAATGTATACGGTAAAGTTTGAGAAATTAGACAGCTAGGGTTATACAGTTTTGTGAAATTATAAGATTTGGCGAAGATATATGTGGCTTGCGGGTTATTCTTAGGGACAAATCTTGTATGCTCCAGCTTTTGTTTCCTTTCTTTATTTGAGCCTTACGGCGTCATGGTGTTTTATATACTGAACCAAACTCCGGTCATCGAAAGCAAAAATTTTACTTCTGTTGTTTTGCTATTGTGATTAGCAACAAGAATCTCTCAACCTATAATTAAGAAATCGAAACTGATTTCCGACGTAACATATTTTCGGTGACTAAGCAAATCTCACTTCTTCTTTTTTATTCGCATTGAGACCTAATTAGTAAAAGCAACTAACCATATAACATATAATGTGTAAGAAATTATAGTACAACGTGAGTATCCATTAATTATTCGATATTCTATTTATTCAAAACCGATCGAGTCTTATAAACTATTTGATATATTACATTATTATATAAATTGAGATGATCTAAATAATTTAATTAGTAAAATAGAAACAACATAAAAAACAAAAATAAAAATCTTTGATGCAATACATAAATTAATATATATAATTAACTTAATTTAAATGGATAGAATATCAAATGGGTGAGGGCTCATGATACGGTATTAATTGAAGTTTTTTTCCAAATTAATGTAAGGTGGTCGTCTCCATCTCCGGAATCTCCAACCACTCTTTTTAAGTGTTTTTTTTCTTTAAAATAAATCAAAATAATATTTTTAAATTTTTTAAAAATTATTTTTTATATTAGCATATAAAAATATCTATAAACATAAAAAAATAATTTGAAATAAAAACCAATAAAAAAATTTAGTTTTTTTTTAAATTACTTTTAAAACACAAAATTAAAATTAAAACTAAAGTCTAAAAGCTGAGAGTAATTCTGATAAATCTTTCAGCATAGGGTTTTGAAATATCCGTAACCAACCCAACGTGTATTACAAGTAAATATCTAAAGATCAAATTAGGTAGCTGTAGGCCCACCTGGTTTTGTACGGGAGAGAGACAGAGAGCGCGCGATCATGAGACATTGACTGCATGTAAATTACCAGTATTAGTGGTCCTAGTCTTTAAAACGACTACGTTATATTCTTTAATTTACCATGCAAAAGGATGCATTGAATTATTGACTTTTTATAACCACCCCCCACCCACATATATACACTCGTCCACTTCGATCGATTGCAGACTTTAATGTACATAGTGAAAGATCAATGATATTAAGTGATAATTATTTTAATTTTTACAATTTTCACATAATTTAATACACACACACACACTCTGCCACCTCGATTGCAGACTTTAATGTGCATAGTGAAAGATAAATAATATTTAGTGAGAATTATTTTTTTTTTACAATTTTCACATAATTTAATTAATTTATCACCACTATTGAACCCTAAAAATGGCAGCACGATGCATGATTAATTATGAGAATTTTGAAAACCTATGCGTTATAATTACATCTTTGGTGGCTATTGACTCTACCAATGGTTTGTATGGCGACATGGTGATAAAACCACTGTTTCTTGCCTTTTTTTTTAGTGCATACACAGTTCGATCATGCATTGATCTCACACTCCCATTGTAATTCGTTAATGGTGATGAATATATAAAACAACGCAAGTTTATGCGTGGTACTTTTAACCTAGCTTCAGTTCCTTTAATTATCTCGTTTTCTATCGCCAGTTTGTTTTTGAAGGGAAAAAAAAAATGAGATCTTGACTCAGGGTTTAAATATATCGATTTATAGCTTGTTCACGTGTTATTGCAGACAATTATTTGATCATGAAGATCTTGCCAGTGCTTCTCGTTGCTTTCATCTTGTTGATCTTGATTCTTGGTAACTCTAGCTGCAAGCTGATGCAGAAGTTGTCACCATGGAGTCTAATTAGTGGCCAACCGTCATCTATATTGAGTGAACCGTCATCTCTTGGTCAAAAGGGTTAACGCCGGTGATAATGTTCAAACAAGGGCAACAGCGACACAGACTAGAACTGACAGTAGCGTGATGATGATGATGGCAAAACGAACCAACCAAAGCCTTCGCAACTATGGAGGCGGATCATCCATTGACACACGTATTGTTTCCTAAATCACCATACATAAACTAAGCTTGAGAATTGAAGTCAGTGCCGAAGCTTTGATCATGTATGTCGCCATGGAAACACAGTTTGTGAGTGGCACACGTATTGTTTCCTGGGATATAGTAATCAGTTTTCACAAAAGATATTGTTTGAGATGCAAGTCTGGCTCTAATTTGGCCAGATAATATATTATATCTTGCAGGGCCGGAGAAGTAGTAGTTTCCCAAGCTAAACAGCATTTAGACTTACAGAGGCAATACTGAATTAAACATTAATTATTCTCACAATAATTTAATGAAAATGAGGGGCTCTCAATTCAAAAGGTACGTATTACTTTTTGAGTAATATTGATCATAATGTTTTTTCTCATTAATGGACTATGAAGTAAGATTTTTATAATACTGTCTCTTGAATAAAAAAAAATAATGATACGCGACTTTGACATTTGCAAGATGTGTTTAATGTTGTTTTAATATATGTTATAGGCTATTTAGTATTGATTTTCAATATATTTATTAAGAGAAGAATCTAGTAACGAATAATTTAATCAACTACGGGCCCTGAAATTAAAGACCATATAAGTTTTCAGTGATTATCATATTAGTAATTATAGTATTCAAACCTGAAATTATAGAAAAAATTAATTCTTTAATTTCAAGCTTTCATCACTAACCACCATAGTTAAATAAGGAGTTTTTAATCACAATGATGGCTATAGTTTTTATTCATTTTAATTTTTCGTGTATTTGATTAGGATTCTTTTGTTTTGTTTGTAAATTTTCTGGCTTTTGTTAATTAAGTAATGTTTTTAATGACTATAAAATGTAACTATTAGATGATTCGTAATTCATAAAAAAAAAAAAAAAATTGTTCTCACTGTCCAATAACCATCTGAAAGATAGAAAAAGCCACCTCATATTTCTCAGAGTTAATTGAAATAAATGGGATCATCGAAATAATCCAGGAAATAATATGTGCTGGCAAATTTTTATTGGTTAATTAATAAGCCCCCTCCCAGCTTGCTAGATCATCGTTTATTTTGGGTTATCACCCTGCTGGGGGTTTAGACTCCCCAAACATTCTCGAACCTCCCGGACATGACTCTCTCAAAGAATACTTCAAAGGCAAGTAGTCCGTGTGGATATCCACAATTGAATTCGAAGGAAGACAGATGCGAACCGCCCTATAATACGAACACAAAAAGAAGTGGCCACAGTGTTCTTCATTCAACAACCTCCCACCTCCGTTCCTGCCTATAAAAAGCCATTACACACAAAACCCATTCACAACATTTTTTTTATTTTTCATTTTTTTTAATCTAAAAGCCCTCAACAAGCCTATTTTCTCTACTGAAAAGAGGACTCGTATCTCTAGTTTGTTCGTGGATCTGTCGCCATCACAACCGTTCATTTCACGACCATCCAATGGCGTTAGATTCACGCACAAACTCGCGATCTGTCTCCTCTAGACACCATATTGCTCCTTTTTGGCGCTGCCTATTCCAATTTCACTTTTATATTTTCCCTCCCTAGTTATACCGACACTTTCAATTAATCTTTCCATAACAGATTTTGAAAGTTGAAAGAGAAAAGATCAGAGAGATTCAGAAGTAATCAGATCAGATGGATACGGAGGAATCAACGAGCGTGATGGATGATTATGAGACGTTGATTTCGTCGACCGCTGTTGAGCTCTTGCAAAGAGCGTGGCGTCACGAGAAATCTGCTCCGGAGATTCTTCAGTTTAAGGCTTCTTTAGTTCAAAGAATTAAAGAGCATATCTAATTAGCGGTACCTTTTCTTTTTGACATCATAAACCCCAACCTTCTGTTTGTTTCCTGAGAAAATCAAACTAGAGAGTACAATTTTTTATGGTCGCGTAAAATACAATAAAATAATTGATCGTGCTAACGTTTTGATTTTATTATTTTTAAGTAATCCTTCCTCGAGATGTTGGCTTTAGCGCTGAATTTGGAATGATTTGTTATTTTATTTTATTTATGTATTTGTTTGATATTGTTGTTGTTGTTTGTAAATACAATTATATGAAGCTAAAAAATAATAAGCCGAAATTGAATTATTGTTGCTTTTTTTTTTTTCGTCGCTATTTTGCTACATAAACTAGTCTGTCGGAAATGAAAACTGCGTCTCGGTTTTGCTTCCTAAATCATTTAAATGGAGGTGAATTTGTGTGTATTTTATAGGAACAAAATGTGGAAATATTTGAAGCAAATAATATAGATCCTCTCACTGTCTCGCTTTACCAAATGGACTTTGGATAGAACTCAATTTTTGTTGAGATCGTATCTTCGGGTTTGCCTTCAAAAGGTAGCAAGTTCTTGTGTTTTGTTACGGTGTGTCCAGAGAGTATGTTGAAGTTGATTTGCTTGTTGGGTTCGGGATGCAGATTGAGAAGTATTTATTCTATATTCTTAGAACTGACGGGTATCTTAACCGGGTTTCTAAGCAGGAGCAAATGTTTGCTAGAAGGTTAAGAGTTTGATTCATTGTCTTGTTTGTGATAAAGACATGGGGCTAGGGGTTAATTGGATTATTAATTTGTAAAGTTGGTTATGGGATTACAGGTGCACGGGTGATTTGGGAAGGCATCTTGACGATACTGTTTTGGCAAAGTTGCCTGATAATTACCAGTCCATATTAAAGCAAATCTATTACCAGTGAAGAGGATGATATGGGTACTCAATTCTTCTCTAAATCGTTTCTACATTTGTTTTGAAGTGTTGAAACATTATTGTCATTTACTAAGTATGTATGCATGTATGGTTCCAGAGCTATGTACTCTTCAATCTCATGTGGTGATGCCAGTTGTATATTGGCCCATAACATGCAGATATTTTTGTATTTTGTTTGGAAGCTTGTCAGGTAGCTTTGCCTGGTAACCCTTTCATTCCTTAGTTGGCATTTTCAATCATTATCTAAGAAGCTCAAGCTGTTTGTTGTGTTTGGAATATGCGAATGGAATATAGAAATTGTTTACATTTTCCAATAAGCACGTTGTAGAAATCCTAATATTCTTGGCAAGAGAATATTTATATGCTTTTGTAAATAAAAAAATGTTTTACCTGTAATTTTCACAATCTAAGTGACAAAGGAAGGATTTCGAGTATAGTCAGCCTTTCTATCGTTGGATGCACCCAACTATTGCTCTCATAATGTATTGATGTTATTTTGTGATGATGATGTTAATACGGTCTGGTTAATGCTTGGAATGTGCTTGTCAAACCAGACCTAAGAATGCAATTAGCTCTAACATTGCTGAAATTGCTGCTTAAGTTCCTTGAGATACTGACCCCATAAGTTGCGATGCACTTAAAGCAGTGAACGATGTCCACATCACATGCCTTATTATTCAGAAAGGCATCTAAATTCTTGGCACCGAGGAGTAGTGTTCTCTTATTGAGCTCTTTGTGTCCATGCTTTGTCCTGTCATTTTATCTTGGAATTGATGGTTTACTTGCTAATTTGCATATATAATCTGTCTGTGCCTTCGAATCTTTCTGCTCACTGAATTGTATTTTGGTGTTTGAATTTGACTACTTTTTCACTATTAGTCGTTTCCATATAAGGTTGTCACTGTCTTTCTAACACTATATGATCACTAACAACACTACGGATGATTTGGAAAGTCATCTTAATGAGACTGTTCTGTCAAATCTGCTGACATTTACCGGTCCATATAAAGCAATCAATTAGTGAAGAGTGTAATATGGGTGCTCATTCTTCTCCATATCACTTTTGTTTTTACTTTTGAAGCATTGCTGTCATTTATTTATTTGGTTCTGGTGCTTTTGATTCGCCTGTTCTGCAATTTAAAGTTGCATATTGAATCAACACATGCGAGTCTTTTTAATTTGCTTGGAAGCTTTTGATGTAGCTTTACATGTTAATGGGTCATTCCTGAGCTGGCATTTACAGAATCAGTTTCCAAGAGGCTAAGGTTGTTTGTTGTGTTGGGACTATGCAAATGGAATATTGGAATGATTTTCCTTTTTTCTGTTAAGCATGTTGTAGGAACTATAATATTCTCATTGAGAGAATATTTTTGGATTTGTGGACAAATCTGTTTTAGCTGCAACTTCCTAAAGCTCTCTATGATTCAGAGAAGGATTTGACCGTACTTGACCTTTATACTGTTAGATGTGCCAACCAAGAACTGCTATCGTGAGGTTACTCTTTGATCATAATGCCAATCCAATCATAGGCTACACAATGATTGAATTAGCTTGTTTGAAGCTTGTCGCTGCGCTCTGTTTCATGAAATTGCTGATCAAGTACCTTGTAATACTATTCCTTAGGTCATCGTGCACAAACACTCAATGATCCTCACATCATATGCCTCGATGACTGAAAGGCATGCATCTATAAATCTTAGGACTGGTGAACGTAGTGTTCTTTATTAAGCTTGTTTTATCCAAGATTTCACGTGTTATTTTATTCTAGAATTGGTTTTCTTGCTAATCTGCCAGTCAATTGTTTTCGTGGTTGTGAACTTCTCACTTTTTAAATTTCACCTTGGTCTGCTGATTATATTACCCTCTATCTTTAATTGTTTATGAAACAATATTGTCACTTTATTTGTAGCATCATATGCTCACTAACAACATCACTAGCTTTGTGCATCTCTTTTTTCTCCCTTGCTTTTGTTTAGCCTGCCCTTACTCTCATTTAGCCATCTAGTTTGTATATTTACCACGGCTGGACACATTCGTTATCTGCGAAGCCAAGCAATATCTTTGTAGCCTTGACTTTGAGCCTGGGTACAGGTAATTTAAATGCAATAATTACTGGCCTGTACATGGCAACCCTTCTTTATCGGCTGTGTTACATTTGAAATGTTGTAACAAAGAAAATGATATATTTGTTTGCTGGCGGATAAGATTTTTATTCTGTGGCAGCATGAAAATCACAGAGAATGGGAAAATAGATTTGATGTAAGCAATCCTGCTGCTCTGGGTTAGCAATTCATTGCCAGACCAACGAGCCAGAAATTAAGGATGGCTAAGTACTTCAGTGTCTGAGCAGGATGTGGCCGTTGATGGTGTCTCTCATGACGCTCATGAATGCGATGCCAAACGTCTTGTAATATTGATTTTGAGTAAGTGTCGTGTTTTTTTTTTTTTTAATAATTTAAAGTGTCCGGGCCAGTTTACGCGCACCACGATTAATTTACAGACCCACTAAAATACTGTTTGGTAATGTGGTTGCGGGTGAGGTTCACCGGCAACCACATATTTGAGTGTTTTGTAACAGAGGAAAAATTGGTTTTCATTGGTGGGACCCACCAATTTTAACTATTGCCCACAGGCTTGGAGAAGCAGCATTTTGCTGCTTCTCGTTGTGATTTAGAGTGTGTTTGGTATTGCGGTAGCTGTTGTGGTTGTGGTTTGAAAAAAGTTGTTTTATAAAAAGTACTTTTAGTTGAGGTTAATTTGGAAAAATATATGTTTGATTAAAACTGTGGTTGAAATTGAAGTTGAACAAAAAGTAGTTTAATGTGTTTGGTTAAAAAATGCTTTTCAAATTGAGGTTATAAAAAAATTAAAAAATATATATATTAATATTGATGATTTTTAATTTAAATATTGTAAATTTAAGTACAATTATTATATTATTAAATAAATAATACTTTATATAAAATATTTTTTATTGTTTCATTAACTTATCTATAATTTCATCACGTATGAAATTCATCCAATAAGAATTTTAATTTTCATGGTTTTTTGACTGTGTAATAAAATCAGGTAAAATATCATTAGAAATGAAATTAAAATTGCGATCAAATTCTGCAAATACTATATTATATAGTGTTATTGAATAATATTAAACAATATTTTTTCAAGTCAAACATAATTAAAAAAAAAAATTCAATGGGTCATACGGGTCCAATGCACATTGGAGACATTGTTAACGTAAACAGTGCCAAGTGAATTAATTCACTGGGCACTGTTCACTTCAATATTCTTTCTTCCATGTTTCAGATCTTTCTTTCACCACTGAAAGTTGGGAATATTAGAAGAAGCATCACTGAAGATCTCCTCATCAGTCCGGAGCAACAAATCACGGGTTGACTGGTAAGCATCATTTTTTTCACTGTCACTCTCACTCTCATCCGTGCTCAATTCTCCCTTAATTTTCTCGTCAGAACTATCCACCTCCATGCATGACAATCTCTTCGAATCAAAACGAGTTTTCCTGCGTTGACGAGCCTGAGCCCTTTTCTCCATATCCATCCGTTTCTGTAAGTTGATATCTCTGCCAAATTCATCTAACTTCACTGGCAGATTTGCTTGATCTTTGAAGGCAACTAATGCAGCTGCTGCAACACTTTTCTTGAAGTGAACAGGCGGAGTGAATTAATTCCCTCTGCACAAACGTTAAGGAAAAAGCAGATAAATATTGCTTTCGGTGAACCGGCGTTTGGAACGTTAATTCTGGTGGGTCCTACGCACAGTAAATAACGTTTCTCATTTTACCAAACGATTTATTTCCGTGGTTTGCTTCAAACGCAGAAGCAACCACGGAAACAAACACGCTCTTACAGTGGAGCATGGCTCCACTGTTCAGTGAACAGTGTAGCCATGCTCCACTGTTGCACTGTTCACGTGAACAGTTGTTATTTTTTTTTTTTTTGAAAAACTAGTGTGGTTAATTTATTTTACCCGCACTGTTCACGTGAACATGAACTTCTAATTTTTTTTTTGTTTTTTAAAAAAATTAGTTTAAGGTGAATTAAATTTACTCGTACTATAATCTCAATTTTATTCCTGATAATATATTACCTAATTTTTTTGCACGCTCAAAAAATCATGAAAACTGTAGTTCTTGTCGAATAAATTTTGGACGTAATGAAATTATAAATTTTTTTTAAAAAAATTGAGTTTTACTTGAAAAACTAGTATTTAATATTATTTAATAACACTATATAAATTAGAAGGATATCGCATGATAACGTAGCATTTGTGAATTTTGATCGCAATTCCAATTATGTTCTTGCCGGGTCCAACCCAGTTAAAAAAAATTCAGTTTTTATTTTTATTTTAATTGTGTTTTATTCATTAAATTAGAAGGATATCGCTTGATGGCGTTACAAAAAATTCAATTTTTGTTGTTGCGTGCTTAAGAAACCATGAAAAATATAGTCATTGTTGGATAGATTTCGTATGTGATGACATTGCATGTAGTTTAATGGAATAATAAATAAATTTTGATATCAATATTATTTATTTCATGATGTAATAATAGTAGTTAAATCTACAATATTTAAATTAAAAATATTTTTAATTATTTTATAACCTCAATTTGAAAAGCATTTTTTTAACCAAACACATTAAACTACTTTTTCTTCAACCTCAATTTCAACCACAGTTTTAACCAAACACCTATTTTTTCAAACCAACCTCAACTAAAAGTACTTTTTATAAAACAACTTTTTTCAAACCACAACCACAACAGCAACCGCAATACCAAACACACCCTAAATATCCTGCAAGCCCAATAAGCAAGGCACCGCGGAGATGACAGGCATACACGCTAAGGCTCAAACCTAAAGCATATTAACAAGACCAAACTTGTCAAGGCCACTAAGCTAGGATCGTTATAGTTACGGCCACCGTTCACCGGGGCTTCGGTCGCCGGCTCCCCTGTCATCAGGTCACCAACTTCCTTGACCTTCCGGCACTGGGCAGGCGTCAGCCCCCATACATGGTCTTACGACTTTATGGAGATCTGTGTTTTTGGTAAACAGTCGCCCGTCGCCCGGGCCTGGTCATTGCGACCCCATTTGTGAGAAGGCACCCCTTCTCCCGAAGTTACTACAAGCCTCGGTATAGTGTCTCGTGTTTTAGTTATACATAATAATGTCTTCTAACTATGGATTGATTTTACAAATGATTTGCCGAACAGTTTTTAGTTTCTGCTGTGTCCTTTGCGCGGAGAAATTTTTTAGCGTCGGAGCCCTTTTTTGGGTTACAAGGGAGACATGGGTGCTCTCTTGGTCCTCCGCAGGCGCTTGTGGATTCAGGGCCACAAGAGCGGGTAAAGCTCAAGGCTCGTTACTTAGACTTTCCACGCCTAATGGGCATGCTCTGCCCCCCAGAAAAGTAGAAAGTTAGCATTGAGCAACGGTTCATGAATTTTTAACACACCTCCCTATGCCCATCTTTGGGAACAAATTGTCAGTATAAAGGCACAGTATAAGACAGAAATTGAGTTGGTGAATCGAAATTTAGTGCGCGCTATAATATGCCCTTCTTGAGAGATTTCAGTAGAGACCTCGGAAGCGATGTAGAAGAATGTATTATTTTAAGCTTCATACAGAGTCATTTTTCCTATTGCCAAATGGCTTGTCTATTGCCTGATTTCTACTGTACTACGTTTTTCCTAAACAAAAAACAAAAAATTATATTTTGTGGTGATAAGAAGCTAAACGTGGATATTACTGAAAAGGACCAGCACAAGTTTTGTGACCCCAGAAAGCAGAGGAATATCTTAATAGAAACGCAGTATTGAGACAGAAAATAAGACATTAAAATGGAAGCATCAATATCACAAACAAAGCTGGCAGTGCATCGAATATAAGACAGGGATTCAATTTCAATTGGCAACTCACATTCCACCAAGAATCGTGATTTACAATACAACAATTTCATGTGGCAGAACACGAACAAGAACATGCCTTATTCATAATTAATGAGCATCCACGTATTGTTCTTTCAAAAAAAGAAAAAAGGGACAATCTAAGATTAAAATTACAAAAGTACTATGCAAAATGAGAATTATCAAGAGCCAAGATCTTAAGCAAACCATCGTAAGTGACAACATCTTCATCACCACCAGCAGCACAACCAGCCAATTTAATCATAGCTTTAATATCATCATCAGGAGCATCAAACCCTGCCCATTGCATATAACTTTTCAAATCTTCAACACTCAATTTTCCATCTCCGTCTTTATCCATAACCTTGAACACATCCTCCATAACCCCAGAAGTAGATCTTGTCGATATCGAAGATTCCTTGTTTCCGCTAAAACCATCCAAAACACGTTCAAATTCATCATACTCAACAAACCCATCTTTGTTAAAATCAGCGACAGACATCATTGAACCTATAACATCATCGTCGGCATCATTTCTTGAAAACCCCGCGTAAAACATGCGAAGGTCATCTTTGCTTATCTTCCCATCATGGTCTCCATCAAGAACATCAAACGCTGGCCTTAAATCTGATCTTGCACCACCCCTTTTGGTCTCTGCAGCTAAACTTGTAGCAGATGGACTCATGTTGGGGGAGAAGGGTCAGGCTTGGGTTTTCCTTCTAAAAAGTTGTTGATGAAATTAAGTAAAACAAGACAATAATAAGATACTTTGGCAAGTTGGTTGAATTATATAGAAAGAAAAAGGTTGGCTGGGTCCAATCAAAGAGATTAGGAGCATGTGACTTGATTGCCAAGATTTTGAAAGTCTAAGAACTGTACACGTGGGCTGTTTTTATTGGTGAGGTACGTTTGTAGTGACGTAAGGGAGTGTAGAAGATGGTGAGTCATCGTTAAGTTTTATTTGCCAAGATTGCCCATCTGCTTTTTTGGGATGCAAGGTCGGCAGTTCATTATTGCTGGTAGATTTGTCTTGGAAGTTCCGAGGTCGATATCGACTATTCCTTGCTATAATAGTTTGATTCTAAGCGGCACATCACTGTTTATATGAAGAGGCACGACTTTTATTCTGAAATCATTGTTTTTCTTCTTCTTAATGGTTAGAAATGAAAGTGGTGTTTTCAAAAATATAAAAAGAACTTGAGCTTTCTTTGGCTTTTAATGCGAGTAGTACTTCGAATATTTGGCTTTTTTTTTTTTTTTTGTTATTAGCATATTTAAAAAAAGTATAAGTGAAATAACATGGATGGAAAAAGAATGGATGAAATATACATGTCCCGCAATTAAAAAAAAAAGATATTTATAATTTGTTGCTATTTAAAATAGCAACATTTAATTAAAAAAAATTTAATGAACAAGAGAGTAGAGAGGAAAAAATTGAATAAAGAAAAATATTTTAAAGATACGTTGAAACTCTGATTGTGACATCACTAGTATCATTAACAAGATCTCAACGAGACAAATCCAACAACATCAAGAAAGGCCATCAATTATGATCTGAGTGGGTCACACTTGCAGCAAAAAACAAGTGAGTAGCTCGCCTCCTTCGAGTGGTAATTATAACCCATTCAGGTTATCATTTGTGATTTTTTTTTGTATTGTTAAATTTAATTTGTCAATATTTTTCTGATGGTACTGTTGATGTCGTGATCGAAACTTTGAAGTATCTTTGCGATTCTTTTTTCATTTCTCTCTCCTTTTTTTTTTGTTCATTTAATGTTTTTTAATTAAATGTTGTTATTTTGAATAAAAACAAGCTATAAATATGATGTTTTTTTAATCATAACAAATATTTTTATTTTACTATGCTATTTTTTTTATAAAAACAAAAGTCTAGAATCTTGCTTTTGAACTTTGAGAGGAGATGTGAATATTTAATTAGAGAAAGCAAACCCATTAAAATTTAAACAGTGCTGGAAGAGTAATGAGCTGTCTTGAGAAATTTTAGGGGTGGCAAAGAGATAATACTATTTCAAATAAATAATAAAAGACCCATCTATCATCTCAATGGATAGATTGGGATCTCCTCGTGTTCCATGATTAATTAATACTTATCTACAAGAATTTATGACTCGA
>Ga0325411_1005302_pt1 | contig 14312 bp, 17 predicted proteins | sample PopdelMetagenome_13_FD_206181 | JGI IMG/M metagenome (GOLD analysis project Ga0325411, IMG submission 206181) | Populus deltoides microbial communities from Bellville, Georgia, United States - Xylem-PdIQD-R4 | ecosystem: Host-associated > Plants > Phyllosphere > Stem > Wood/Secondary xylem... | reverse complement strand
GTACTCTCTTTCTATACAAAATACAAGCATGACAAGACTAAATTGCCAAAAAAAGAGGGCGGCAACAATAGACGGTGGCTGCTACCCGTTCAGAGTTCACCTTTTCCCAGCACAGATATGAACAATCTTGCATGCAATATAATCACAAGGTTATAGAAGACAGACCTCTATGCTTTCATCTTAATCATCATCTTCATCCTCGAGATCAACTACCATCCTCAACTTCCTTTTGAGTCTGGCACTTGTCACTACTGTATCAGAAGCTGCAGCATCCTCCAAATCTTCCAATGCATCATCCATTTGTTGATCTGGTATATCATCTACATAATTGACTGGTGAAACCCCTGTTGATTTTCCACTTCTGCTGTTAGTTGCTTCAGCTTCTGAAGCACCTTCCTTGCTGCCATGGTCAAGAACAGTATCCTCATCAATCCCTACAACATCCTGCCCAGTGGACTCGCTGCCTCTGTCCCTGAATTAAAATAACAGGCAACTCATACTTCATATACAATCCACTGACCACTAACAGTTGATCTCTCATGTCTCAGCAACAGATGCTTAGTTCAAGCAATACAATTCTCACACAGTTATTTCAACAGTTTATTGCTCATTAGAAAAGACAGGTTTTAAACCTAATTCAAGTAAATATATACCTTCGTTCTAGATCGTTAAGAGCTTCATTCCCGGCATCTTCATCAGGCATTTCACTCTCAGTGGAAGAAGTTCTGAGCTCTTTACCTTTTGCCTTCGAAAGGAGCTTCTTGGTTTTACTGAATCAAAAAAGATAAAGCTAGTAATATAGAAAACCAGAAAACACATAATAAGAGACGAAAGCATGCCACTTAAGGTGTTTTTCAACAGAGCTAGACAGCAACATTTTAGAAAAAAACGAAGGCAACGTTACTAAAAATAAGAACTTCATCTAAACACTAAGTAGCAGCACCCTGATTGTCCTTTCATGGAGAAAGATAGAGAGACTCACTTCATTTTAGAGCTCAAGATTTCTTTATCAGAATTGTCAGAAATCTCTCCTTCGTTATTCTGTTTCCCAGCAACCAATCTATCACCAGCATTGTTTTTAGGCCTAAGAAAGAATATGTAGTTTATGAGTAAACTGAGTGAGCAGTTTATGAATTAATACAAATCAATTCTGATGGAACTTCAGGGAAATAGAAAATTTAGCAATGCTTAGAAAGAAAGTTCAAATGCAAATTTTTTTAACGAGCTTTGCAGCAGAGAATCTTGCATGTGTTTTTTGAAATTTCAATTCAAATGGTTTTTTTAATAAAATTGTTCCTTTTTTCTAATGACTTTCACTGAAGAGATTACATTAATTAAAGAGTACTCTAATAGCATCTCTTACTAAAAGCAAAGAACTGTTTAGCAGAAGGATGTTTTATCAGGCAGCTGAAAATACATCAGCAAACGGAAAGTCATATTAGAACTGGATCAATTGATAGTGCCAGACAAAAATAACAAATAAACTAAAGAGTAAATAAATCGCAAGTTAAAACACTGGATAACAAAGTTAAATCATAAGCAATATGTCAAGTTCAAGGATACAACCCATCCTGCATTTTTCTGTTCACAGGAAGAGAGAGAGAGAGAGTTACTTGAGAATAGAGCATAGGAGTTCATCATCAGAATCACTAGATTCTCCAATGTTCTGGCTTGGCAACTCATCACCAAATAATCCACCATCATCCTTGTTTTTACTCCTACAAGTTAAAAATAAATAAATTTTAAGCGCTAATAGCTTTGAGCTACAAGTAAATCTACCAACAGTTGGCAAGAAACTTTACAACCAGCTTAGAAAAACTTTTCTAGTTGCAGCTGCTTATCTTAAAGGTTTCTTTTTTTATCTGTTCTCACATTGCAAAAGAAACGTGCTCACAAATAACATACCAAGTCAACGTTGCCTAAAGAGGCTATCAGTGCATAAAAGGATAAAATCAGAAACTAGTCCCATGCAATACCAAGGAATTAATCGCAGCAGGAAATTAAACATGAACTTAGATGAATTGGTGATATCTGAAGTAATCAGAGAACATTATTTCTCTGATTAACATGGTCGTATAATTAAGCAAAAGATATGCTTGAATCAATGGGCAAAAGGAAAGAACCATGTGGCCTTTAACACAGTTTACATAGCCTTAATGCTAATCTTGGTGGGGAAAACTCAGATCAGTTTGGTGAAAAAGAAAGACATCAGACCATATAATAGGTTTTGAGTTTGGCATTTAACTAAAATTTCAAACTAGCAACATTTCTCAAGATTCCAAACTTTAGCAATCCACAGCCAAATGCTAGAGTAGAACAAATGCCAAGTATGGAGCATGGTTTGCACAAGTCACAAAAACAATATTAAAAGGAATTCCCACAGCCAAGGGCACAAAAGCAGTACCTATTTTTTAACGATAACAATGTTTCATCATCAGAATCTTGTCCTCCAACAGAAAAGCCATTCAGTTCCTCGTCTCTGAGATGCATATCTGTCTCAGACTGCTTCTGCCGAGGAGCACGTAAACCAAGTTGCTTGAGTTTTCTGGACACTTGGGCAGCTGTGAATGAATTATCAGATCCCATTGCATTTGCAATCATATAGCTGCATCTTCGATGGTCTTTGAACCTGTAGAAAGTATATAAAAAAATGTCCTCAAGTTAAATATATCATTCCACAAACAAAGATCCCACTACTTCAATCAAGGCTTTTATAAGTTGGAACATGAAGAAAATAAATGCTAAAGCATAGAGCAGTAATCATTTCCTAGTGCTACTACTGCATCTAATAGGTGGATGAAGATAATGTAAGAATGAACCATGAACACAGGTTAATGGATCGGATTAAATCTTAGGCTACAACATCAAACACCACTCACTGCTCAAATAACGCTTTAATCATTTCCTCCTGATCTTTGTTGAAGGCCCTCACTCTTTTCCTAGTGCTCCTGTTGAAAGGCAACGCCTCAGACAACTTGGATAGAAAAAGGAAATTATTTTGCAAGCATTTCATATTTTAAATCATGCACTAGGATATGCTTTAGATAAGAATCAAGTCTTGAGAGCTCAGAGCTTCAGCTTTGAATACAATACTGAACATTGCACTAAAAGACCCTTGAAAACAATTGCATTCAAAAGCATTTCATAAATACTTACAGCCTTGGCAAACTTCCTTCTAAATCAATTGAATTGTGAAGATTGCTTTCCTTTTCAATTATCTCTCCATTCTCACCAAGTTGATCAGGATTAGTAGAAAATGGTCTACCAACAGAGCGCTTCCTTTTCTTCGATGCAACTTTCAATCCTAGCTGCTTGAGCTTGTTGATAACTTGTGCTCGTGAAACTTGACCATCAGGATCTAAGGATTCCGCAATCAAATGACTGCAATTCTCATCATCTTTGAATCTACAAGAACCATCTTTGTCATAACAGATGCAGCGAAAACAATTAAGAAACTCCAATGCAAGAATGAGTTAGTCAAATATGCTATCATTCAATTTTCATGGAGAAGACAAAAATGCACACAATCAGTTCCTGATAACAAAGATTAGAAGCAAAGGACAATGAAACTTCATCAATGCATTCAGCCAAGACTATCATTTAATCTAATGAGGAAATGCTTGCAGTCCTAAAATGGCTGGGCCAAGGCACTTACTTCTCATACAGATCTTTTATTTTCATCTCCATCTCGTCTGTCAGAACAAATCTTCTCTTCCTCCTAGGAACACTTACACTTTCATGTTCTGCAGCATCTCCTCCACTGCAACAGCCAAATACATTAAATAAGGTCGGGGAAAACCAAGAATTTTACATGCTAAAAATCATTACATAGAGATTTTCCTCAATACTTTATATCCTATCAATATGGTTGCTTGAAATAGATGTGACAAATTTCTGCACTCCAGTCTTCACCAATTCTTCTTTTTCTTTTAACCTTTCATTCTCAACAACAAATGGTGATATAAACCATTCTCATGAAAATAAGACGTCATTGGATCCCTTGCAGACCAAGAAAATATTTTAATTAAATGGGAAAAAAATGTCATTTTCCAACAAAGCCAGACTACTCCCAGATAACAAAAGAATATTAAATTATGTTGCTAAAGCACCCATGTAAAAATTTCCAAATTCCCTTTTATATAAAAGTACAAGATACACAACAGTGAGTTTAATCAAGGTCAACAGGCATGTCTTACTTCTGATATCCCGGTTCATGAGGGATCACAACATCTGCTTCATCCTCACCCAGTGCATCTGCTATGCTTCTAGGAGCCCATCTCTTCCCCTGTGATGACCCAATATCTTCGTTTGCTGAAGCATTTCCCCAGCCTGCACTTTCTTTCTTCAAATGACCAAGCTCGTGCAACATATATTCAGCATTAATGTAATGGCATTCTTTCCGGGATTTCCAAAAGAGAACTTCTACAAAAAGAAGAGGCTGATTCTTCATTTTTCTTAGCATTCTTCTAACCAAACTCGTAAGGAAATCAACAATATTTGCATATTCCTTGCATGGACAAGACTTTTGCTCTTCCAGAATCTCATAGAATGTCGTGAGCAGCGATAACTGCACATTGTTTTTTCCAAAAAATAGAACAAAAATAAGAGATGATTACACGTGCCCAATATTCTCAAGGATAGGATTTTGAGTTTTGAACCTGATATAGCATTGGAGAGAGATCTAAATCATCAGTGATTCTCTGCAACATGCATACTATGTAGTGATTTGTGCTGACAGAATTGTTCTTATAGAACCTAAGTAACCAGCACAAATTCTGAATAATGCTGTGGTTTGCCAAAGATGATATAAAAGTAGAGACTTTAAAATCAACTTCATAATTTTCAGCAGGTTGCTCATCGCCTGAAGAATCATCAGAACTGCAAGAAAGATCATCAATATCAATCTTTTTATTCTCCATCTGCAAAGTGCTGCCAAGATTCTCCATCTCTGGTACAAATATTTCAGGCTTTTCAAGAACATCAACATTCATGTTTTCTTGGTCACCAGAAGTTGCAATTTCTGGGCTTTTCTTTTGCAAAACAGTTGATTGTTCACTATTAGACAGAGCAGTGGGATCCTCAATAGTGGCTTCAACATTACACTGTTCATTTCCATTTTCCTTCTTGTCGCTCAATGGTTTCTTCTTTCTACTTCTCCTCGACTTCTTAGAAACCTTGATCATGAAACGACAGTTTTAATTTTGATCTTCACAAAAGAAAAACTTTCTAATACAAAAGACTAAGACATTTGGGATTTATAACAACAAAAGTATGAAACTATGGATGCAAAAAAAAAAAATTCAAAGAAGCAGAAATTCTATAACTGAGGAAACATAAATGAACCGCAATTTCTTTTACTTTTCCTTTCTTCTCTCAGCAAGTAAATGGGCCTTGGTCTTGAGTTTTTATGTTTGGCAAACAGATTCACATTTGGCTCAATGTTGGTTGTGGAAAAAACTAGTAGAAATAAGACTTTAAGTATGACGACGCATTGAAAGTGAACTAACATCATTTCCTTTATAGCAAAATCAATGAATTGCACTCTCCAAAACTCCCATTGTTGCTTGGATCCTATTGGTGTTGTATCATACTTTGGAGTTGGCTGCAGTTTAGAGAGCGAAGAGAGATTGAGAGAGAGCAGTAAAGGGAAAAGAAAGAAAGTGGAGGGAGAAGATAGGAAAATATCTGAAATTACAAATTTAAGAACCTATAGTTTAGTCAGCGAAGGGGGAAATTTAAGGACAGTTTTGCACTTAACCTGCTTGCAGAGGGCACATATAGCAGCTCAGATATATCTACATTTGTCGACATATGTAATGGAAAGCTACTAATTATTTGTTATTATATAACTTTTTTTTCCAGTGATAAAGAACCAAAGACAGTGAAATGATTCTATACTATCGAGACAACTATTCAAGCAAGATGCATTACAAGTTCATGAAAAGGAAAAACTAGAAAGAAGACAAATGCTGAAATTGCTACAGCTAGATCCAAAATCTTTATTTTCTGTAGGCCAGCATTACCTGATATTGCACCAAAGATACAAGACCACAAAGCTGATCTCATTAAAGGCTCACAAAAGAATCGTTAAGAGGGTTTTGAGGAAAGCAATTTCAAAAGGTTGGACTTAGGTGATGGCATTGGTTGAAATTGTAGAAAGTCTTACAGAAACATGACAATTATTATATGATTAGCAGAATGTGGCAAATATTCAAGTTAAACTATACCTACATTGAATTTACCTTTTTTTATTTTCAAAAAATAGATAAGTAAATCACCGACTTCTTTTCAGCATGGTATGATGACTGATTTAGTCAAGTTCATATGTTACAGAACTATCTTACAAACAAAGCACCATTTCAATCTGCTTAATGCATTGATAAATTCAAAAGGAATAGAAAAACAAAATACAAATAAAAAAAAAAACTACAGAACTGCCCTGTAAAGAAAAGCATAACTTACTCTCAAGGTGCCACGTGTTTGAAGATTCTCCATCAGCCTTACAAGTACATGAATCATTTCTACCAGATCTGAAAGATCACTGACCAGAAAAATAAAAACATAGCATCAGCAACAACATCTTGAAGCATGCTCAAACAACCACATATTTCTGCACGGGCATAGCCTTAGTAAATGCTTGTTCACAAAAACAAATAAACACATAAAATAGGCATACAGTTAAGGAGAATGTTTGTTGTCCTTTTGAAATAATCAGATATAACTAACAGAAACTAGGGAACACAAATTGAGGGCATTGAGTTTAAAATTAATAATATGCTTGATTTAAAGGAAACTAAAAATAAGCTTGATTTGAATGAAGAGATGCAAAATTAATACAAAAAATGACAATATTGAAAAACCTTTCTCACTGTTTCAGTGAAGAAAAAAAAGATTCAAAGAGCACTGATTCTCACAAAAAGAAGATGACAACTCATGAAACTAATCACATAACAATGATTGCCAGATGATTAATCATTAAAAGCTGCACCCAAATCCTAGTATAACCAGAAACACATGAATAGCAAGTGAGGCTCTCAAATCATTCAGAATTTTATGTTTGTAGAACTAAAGTTCCACAATCAGGACATAAATACGTTAAAAGATCCAAAAGATAAACCACAAGTTTATTTTAGGTCTTAGCATAAGAAGAAAACCTTTTGGTTTGCTTGTGTGTGTCAAATGATTTGATCAGGCTCAGAAGGAACTGAGTCATTCCTTGATCAGTCTGATCATAGAACAACTTGTAAAGCAGGATGCGAGCTGTTAAAGGCTCCTTAGAATCTCCTGGCAGTAACTTAAGCACCAAATCTAACATGCGAATCTGTGGAAAAACAGAAGCTCTAACTCAAGCACCTCTTAACATGCAAATCTGTATATTTAAGGGGAAAGAATAAGGAGGGGAAGGGGGAGACATCATTAGGTTAAGTATAATTTACCATAATTCTCATAAGAGCACCAGCTGCAGACAGAAACTTATAATCATGTGTCATCTTCAAGCCTTCAAAAGCATTTTTCCATCTTGAAATGACTAGTAGAAACATTGATTCGTTCATTGATGCTGCAATGGGTCCACATATACCTCCTTTGAATGATGTGTTATCAGCATACTCATCAGAGAAGGCTTGAGAATTGTCTTTTTCCATATTTGGCTGGTAAAATAACAAACATCCACCAACAATTGAATAGCATGATGTACCAGAAGAAAATATTGCAACAATTTGAAATATAACTTGAACAAAAAATATGAGAAGGTAGTGACAGAAAATAAACAGGACTCAGAAAACCCATGACAGTGGATTCAGTCATATATTTGAGCACCAAAATTGTAGCATCAGTCAAAAAGTTTCACCATTATCAACTTGCTCACACAGCCACAAGTCACTCCTATAACATCATTTTCAACAACTTGGAAGTAAGGAATATTTCTTTGAATATTATTCTTCACAAATGAACCATCATGTCAATGTCTCCTTCAAAATTCAATAGCAGACCATCAACTTACTGAAAATATTTATAATTGACCTTGCAAAACCAGATTGGAAGAGGCAGCTGGATTTGCATGCTATTAGTGTAATGTTTCCTAACCATAACATTAGTATTTAAGCTTTGGAGGAAGAAAAAAAAGATGCAGATGTTTATCCAATTCTTTTTCTTATTCATTTATAAAAGAATCCATCCACTGTAGCTTACTTTCTTACTCTTGAATTGCAACAATCAAGAGCTATTTTACTGTCACTGAATGTTATGCAGAAAAACATTGATAAGCCAAAATTATTAGCAATGACAAGATCAAGTACTGCAGAATACAAAGCATATACTAATCATTGGCCAACCATGTTGATACATAAGCTACTGGAATTAAACACATAGTACAAAGGAGAGGGCAGAGCATGACAATTCTAATTCCACGAGTTCTACTCACTCTATCACAAGTAATCTGCTTACCATGTACAAGCTCAAACATATCATTAAATGAACCTAAAATTTCCCGTGGTACTCTAACAAACAATTGGTTGATCTGTTTAGACTAACTTAGAGATTCAGTTATGACTGTTTTGGAATTCCAAAAGTTCATTATATGACAAGAAAAGGAAAAACAGCAAAAGACAAGAATGATAACTTCAAATATCAAGCCACATGACAGACACTAACTACAAAGATAAACTTCTATTGAAATTGAAGCCATCAGAGAATATAGAATGTCTATCAAAGACACAATTATAGATACAAGTACCTCATATCTCACCTTGGAAGTAATATACTTGTGATATTGAAAAGAAGTAACAAACTGAGCAACCTGAAAGAAAACAACAATGTCACTGTTTTGAATTGCATGATGCTCCTTCTCGATATCTTCACGGATCGACTCCATCAAATCTGACATGAATTCAGTTCATGATAAATGTTAGCAGTATAATCAGTAGAAAGCAGAAGCAAGCAAATGTTTTATGTGAGATGATTTCAATTCCAGAACATATACCATTGTAACCCCCTGATAGAAACTGGTTCAGAAAATCATGCAGTAACTCCAAAATATTATCCTTCATTGAAGGTAATCTCCCATGGTCCCACAAAATCTTTTTACTGGGACCCTTTTGAGCTTTATAAGGTTTAAGTAGAATCTGAGAAGCAGAACTAGGGTTTCCTAAGCATACTGCTTTAGAACCATCCTGGAAAAAAGAAGGGGAAAAAAACCACTTACATTACAAAAGTTATATACAAAACCCCTCAAAAACATCATTTATAGTGAAACTTCATACCATGGTAAGCCGGGTAAAGGTTCCACTAAATTGTGAATGACGGACCACGTTTCGTTGTCTAGAAAGCTTCATTTTTTTTTGTTCTTCTTCTTTCATAATGGACTTGAGGATGTCAAGAGAAGTGCTGCTTCCACAAACCTACCAAATTAAACTTATTAAATCAATTTCTACATGCACATCATGTAACAACTGGATGTCTAAAACAAGGATAAAGCCAGCATAATGATACTCTGCTTATCAACAACAAAAGCCAAAAGACAATAAACAATAAAAGTGCTTGATGATTCAATCTTCTGCAGGGAATAACATTAATGGGAAGAAAGAAAAAAGGGATGGGACCCAAAGGCTTTTTTGCTTTTCAGAAGTTCAGCAATTCAAGATCAAAATTACAAGATATAGGAGGCATTGCTCAACCTTATTTCAGCTTTACTTGTTTACAAAACAAAGGATTTTCTAGTTGCCACGAAAAATTTACCATTGAAGGAGAAGAAAAGAATGCTCGCTAACCTTGAAATCCTTTAGACCGGCATTAACAATCAACCCTGGCTCTTGACCCATGAAAATGTAATGGAAAATTTCTAATAAAAGCAAGTTATCATGAAGAAAATAACTGCATGAACCCTTTATATTCTGAGTTATAACTAGAATGATGTCCATTACATTCTCATGGAACAAAAGCTCCAAAAACCTATCCCTTAGAGACAAAAACTGACTTGCTGATTCCCCAACTTTCTGCAACATTGAAAAATCATGAACTGCTAGAACGTTTCTAAACAATGTCAGCACCAACTGAACCAATTTCCAGTCATCCTCAGTAAACGCCTCACTGCACCACGCCCAATCAATATTAATAGCAAAACCAATAAATTTCTCCAAATGAGCAGTTAAAGTAAAACATTATTTACCGGTCCAAATTCTCCAATGGGCCTTCAAGAAGCGAAACAACCACTGGAATCGTACCACTAAGCGTAATTGCAGCCTTCAAACCCCATAAATACTCTACTTGTAGCCATATATCACTCGAAGACGGCTCAATTGGCATAGTAAGAAAAACTAGAACCTTAACTAAGATATTTTCAAAAAACAGAAAAAAAAATAACAAAAACACAAATCAATACCGAACCTTTATCCATATATAATTAAAAATAAATAAAAATTAGCATTAACCTGCATTTAAGACCAAATTACGATCATCTTGACAATACTGAATAATCGGTATTAAATCTTTCCCCACAGTATTCCATTTACACACTTGCTTAAATACTCCTCGCGTTTGTGGATCATCGCGCCTTAAGAATCTCAACAAATCTTTTAAATTATCTACAATTACAAAAGAAAAAAGGAAAAGAAAACTCCAATTAAAAACATCGAGCTAAAATTGTTATCATTTCAAAGTAAAATATATTTATATATTTGCGTTACCTAAGCAGTTAGCGCCTTTAGTGTAACCAATTCGATTTCCGTTGTCGTCTTCTTCAGGGGTGCCTAGACCGACGCAGATACCAGCTAAACCTTGCATTTCCATTTTTTAGGGTTTCTGTGTGAGAGATTGATTTTGGGTTTCTTGTGAGAACTTGAAGAATTTCAGATTATTTGAGATTGGATCTGATATTAAGTTGCGACGATAAGAAAAATGGTGGAGAGAAATTGGGGGTGTGGGGTGTCGATTAGGGTTTTGTTGTTGGCGGGAATTTGGATGCGAATTTTCCCGCGCTTTTTGAGCGTGATACTTTTTATATTTTTGGAGGAGGAGAGAGCATTTGGCGTTACTATATATAAGGAATGTCTCATGACATATTATGTGGCAAGATCTGATTGGTTATACATTCTGATCGAGAGCTTGGCCCTCGTACGGAATCTAAAACAAGTTTTATTTAATTTGGGCTGTAAAAGGCCCAGGTTTTTAACGTGACATAACATAATATCATGACTATATTATCTATGCCATAATCTGATCATAATTAGTTCATATTATAAATTTGTTTTTAAAATATTTTAAAATTAATTTTTTATATTTTTAAAAAAAGAAGTAAAGAAAAAAATGTATATATTGTCTTTGTTTTTTTTATCTCAAAACACTAACAAAAAAAATTTCATAAAAAAAAATTTTATTTAACTCGAAACATCAATTCAAGAAAAAATATTAATTGAGAGCTTTGAAGTCTTAAATGTTCTCTGGCACTAAGCTTTTTGTTAATTTTTCTCAAAATGCTCTAACGTGATTATTGAATGTGATCATATAGTATTAAAATATAATTTTATTATTCTTTAAAATAGATAAATGACATTAATTGTGCTACAAAGCATGGCACTTTTATAAAAATCTAATGACATCGAACTTTAGACTTCGAATCAAGAGAGAATCTTTGTACCTGGAGTAATTATTTATATTATAGTTATAATTCAAAATAAGCAAGGTTATAAACACACAATTACAGTATAATATTGACATTAATATATTAATTCGTGAAATATTAGAATACAAATCAGATTGATTTATTTTCTTTTTCATGTGTGAAGTGCTCTGCTGGGTTTGTGAAGTTGTCGATTGTTGCATGAAAAGGAATGCACCTGATGTTCAGGGGCTCATTTGAAATGATTTTTGTATACAAATGGGGAGTCGGAGCATGGAAGTTAGCAACTGAACCAATCTCCAGTCATCCTCAGTAAATGCCTCACTTGTTTTTTTTTTTTTTGTAATTATGAGTCTATATTAATTTATATATATTTTTTAATTAATTTTTAAAATTTTAAAATTAACAATCATATACTGAAGATCCCGAAATTTATAACAGTAGAACCGGTCATCCTAAGAGCAAACCAAATGCCTCCCTTTTTGCAATATCCCCTGGGGGCGGGGACGCCACTAGCCCCACTGGCAACCTTCTGAACCTCTCGGGTTCGCTCCTCGAACTCGTCACTGATTTCCTTTTTTTTTCCCTTTGCTTGGGTGTTGATTTTGCAAATGGGCATGGCTGCTTACATGGTTCTTGTTGCAGACAAGGATTGGGATGGTATAAGATTCGGAGTGGAGAACAAAGTTGATTTTCATGCTGTTTCCCTCGTTAAAGATGCACAAGTAGTTCATGAATTGAAGAATTATCTACAAAGTAATATATCTATTAATATGTTCACCCAAAAAAGGAAATTTGAGTTGCATAAAAATCCAGCTTACTTAACTCAAACAAAAGAAATTCCCCGTTTGGCAGGCTGTGGTGCAGATATCCATGTGATTGTAAGAATTGAAAGTGCAGATTCTAATACCAAATTTACATTCAATAATCACAGCATCTGATGGGCCGGGAAGTCATCGGAATCCTTAGAGGTCCATTGAGTTGCTGAGGATTTAGGTACTATTCAGATGTAGTACTTGATCGGATCCAGTTATCATGACTGGTCTTGGATTTTTTCTATGTGGAGCATATTTTTTATTACTGTTCTTGAAAATGGAAAATGTTTTTTGTTTCTGCTATTGCCACCGGCCACTTGGTTTCCTAGGTGAGTACTGGCTGCTTTTTTCCCCTTCCTTTTGTGCTACAAAATGCTGGAGCTTCGATTTTTTTTTTCTAGTTCAGATGAATCTGACATTCTCTAACCATAGTTGATTTCAGAGGGAATTTTTTTTGGATGGCAGTGATGACCAATAGGAAATGACATCATCATTGGTGGCAACTTTATACAGTTTGGACTTGAAGTTGAGTAGTTTTTATTTTGATATTGTAGGAAGAGATAATGAAGTTGTTCATACGTGGCAGATAAGAAATGTGATTGAGGCCAGAATGGCTTTACCCATTAGTACCAGAAATAGTTGACAAAGAAAGTCAACGTTGAATAAACATTACAATTCAGGAAGTGCCCGCAGAGTGATTAATGGGGACATGAGTTTTATTATCTTAGATTATCTTAAGTAGGACTAATTCAATGTTTCATACACTGCTGATAATGGAGGGACTGTACCCATTCTGATCATCCCAGTACTTTGACCAAAGCATGACACCTCCATACTTGGGTGACTTCTTTATCACCGGAAGAATTTGAGAAGTCAACACATCTGGTGGAATGTACCCGCTTCCGGCTGCCGAAGGAGCTGCCGGCAAGCCTAGAAATATCTTTCCTGCGTCTATTGATGTAGTCCAACGATTCCATGAATTTAAGAGGTTAGTTGTGTTACCTGAACTATACTGGCAAGGACGGTTGTTGTAGAATTGGACCCAGACATAGTCAAAAAGACCAGTATTAAGGGCAGTCCCTAAATTACTGTCTGGGAATGGACACTGAGGAGCTGCTGCTAAATACACTTTCCTTCCATATTTAGATAAGAAACGAGCAAGATCCTCCCAATATAGAGTTGATCCTTGCTCGATGTCAAAATCAATGCCATCCAGAACAGCATCACCTAGAGGACGAGAAGATGATTGTCCACCTAAGAAATTGTTCCACAAGTAATCTGCTACGTTTTTGGCATCGCCTTTAGAGGCTAGAGTATAGTTTCCAATGCCACCACCGAGAGAAAGCAGCACCTTAATCCCTTGCTGCTGACAACTTTTGATGCCACCGCTGACAATTGTACAGCCACCGTTTGCTGGGTTGCAATGTCCAGCAAGGTTCATTTCTGGGGTTTGACCATTGCCAAACTTGTTGAGAAAAGCTATGTTAACATAAGCATATCTTCCCGTGGCACATGTTTGTGCTAGAGTTCCTTCATTGCCATTTTGACCCCAGTAGATTGAAATCCCACCAGCAGCATGAGAGGATTTAATTAGCAAAAGGACCAGGAGAGGAAGGAGAAGCAGGGTGGCTTGAGAATATTTGGCCATATCTACCAAGTACCCAAAAGGTTTGGATTGTTTCTTGTGCCTCTAATGGGCAAAGGATTGCCGATTATATAAGAACCCTAGAGGGCCTCCACTAGGAAAATTTGACCCTACGAAAGCAACATCTGCTTTGCTAGCTGTTTGCATTCAAATAATCGGTGAGAGGTCTCCAAGCCGAGTTGGTTGACTTCAAATAAGGAGATTTTATTCTCCAGAATCCAAATATTTTCACTTTAAA
>Ga0325411_1005297_pt1 | contig 14322 bp, 9 predicted proteins | sample PopdelMetagenome_13_FD_206181 | JGI IMG/M metagenome (GOLD analysis project Ga0325411, IMG submission 206181) | Populus deltoides microbial communities from Bellville, Georgia, United States - Xylem-PdIQD-R4 | ecosystem: Host-associated > Plants > Phyllosphere > Stem > Wood/Secondary xylem... | reverse complement strand
AAAATATATTTTATATATATATATATATATATATATATATATATATATATATATATATATATATATATTGACATTTTTAATATCATAATAAACTTTGTTGTGTAGACGTGGTTAGTTGGGGATGGATTAAAAGAAGAGGACCAAAAGAAGGCAGCAGAAGGAACATTATTTATTCCCTTCTCGCAATTTCCTCCAAAGAAATTGCGCAAGGATTGCTTCTATCACAGCATACCAGCAATGGCAGCCCCTGCATCTCTTGAAAATGTGGACTCTTGCGAGGTAATTAATTATTAAATATTGCTGAAATTTAAAGTACTATTTGCATTATTTTCTTATTTTAGGAAAGATAATTAATTTGTATTGCAAAATACTTGATGACAGAATTGGCTGCCAAGAAGAGTGATGAGCGCATGGCGTGTGGCTGGAATAGTGCATGCCTTGGAAGGATGGGACGAGCATGAATGCGGTTCTACCATGGCTGACATTGACAAAGTTTGGCAAGCAAGTATCCAACATGGGTTCAAACCTCTGGTCATCAAGACTCCATTAAAATTCTAATGGATATTTAGCTGTCTTATGTTGCTAGCCCTGCCTTAATTAATTATATATGCCTGAAAGGGCTTAGATATTGCATATCACCTCCATGATATTGCAAACTATATATATATATATGTTATCTCTACCTATTAATATTATGTTATTTCTCTATGCAATGGACAAATAATTAGTAATGGAATGTTATGATGGTTATTTTTACTTTCTTTTATGCCTGCTCTAGTATCTAATTCCATCATAAATGTTATATAAAATAATGTTATATGTTTTCATGAGATTTATTCTACAATATTTTTAAACCCAACCCAGTTTCGTATGTTAACATAGTTATCACACCACGATGAATACATGATATAATTAAATAAAATTAAAAATTCTAAAATTGATACCGGTCTCAAAGATTCAGCTACTAAGTTAGTTATGCTTAAAGAGAAGATTAATGTCACCCTTACCATATCCTTTCAAATGAAAAAAAAAAGTTATCTTTACTATGTGTTTTCTTATAAATTTATTCTATACATGCTATTAATTACCTAGATATATTTCTAAGCTTATTCATGATTTATTTTTAAAAATAATGTTGGTCCCTATAAATAAGAGACTCGTCGATAAATTTGACGCACGTTAATCCTTAAAAATAAACGATTTTGTTGATTTTTTTTTCTTTTAAAACAAAAACTTTAATCTAAGATTAACGTAAAGCATACAATCTTAGTCAAGTTAATTCTTTCCTAATCAACAAACCCTAGATAAACAAACCTAACCCTATAAAAAAAGGTTTCAAGCTTCTTATTATTCATTCATGCATCATTTAAATAACCAAAACATGTATATAGTCCATAATTCTTCATGTTTATTATAATCAAGGATATTAAGCAAAGAGAGCATGCACCATAAAAAAAACCGACCCCGTCTGCTAGTACTAAAGCCAAAGGAGAACCGGTTTCCATGTTGGCCACATTGTTGACCCGAAGCATAACTGTGAGCTGGGCCATTGCCACACTAATAGTTATTGTGATTGTTAGGTCTCCAGCCCCCACAAAACCGACCCCGTCTGCTAGTATTAAAGCCAGATTGATGTTGCACAAAAAACGTAACTGATTGCTACGTTGGAGTTGGTAACAGAGGAGATGTTACAGATGGTTGGAGAGAGGCTTTATGAAGAAACTCATGTGTAAGAAGACTGCTATGAAGATCAGTATAGGAGATGGTAACATCCTTAGTGGACAAGCTGATGACAAGATCCTTAAACTCACTGCGTAACCTTCGAAACACATACAAGTTGAATTTGGCCAAGGAGATTGGTCTGCCAGCTGCAGCAAGTTCATCAAACAAGGTCTTTGCCTTCTACAAGTAGATGCTGACAGAATCATCAACCTGTTGTAAATCTTGGAATGAGCCTTGAAGTTGCATAATCTAAGAATTTGAAAGAGAGGCAAGAGTTGTTTTCAGCGTTGTCCAAATGTCATGGGAGGTGTTCGAATCCACAACCAAGTGCAGAACTTCCACCGAGAGAGAAGATAGGAGGGCACTCATGATTAAGTGATCTTGTTGCTTCCATGACAAATATGCAAAGTTGACAGAGAGTGCATATGTTGCAGCAAATGCCAGATGTGAAGGACGATATAATGATGTGCCATCAATAAAGGAATACACACTTTGGCTTAAAAGAAACGGTTTCATCTGCATCCTCCAATACAAAAAATTGGTGTTCGAGAGTTTTAAAGAGACTATCTAGTGTGTGTTAGGAATAGGTATGATGGCAGTAGTAGTGGATACGCCATAGATAACTGATTGCGCCACAGGGGAGAAAGAAGACTGAAGTGCTAATGCAACTGCAGCAGATTGTTGAAGTTCTTGATTGTCCTTGTTGCAAGGGAGAAGAGGTTGCAGTTTGGTTTTAAGGAGGAAGAGGACCTTCAGATATTGCAGATGAGAGGTAACAGAGAAAGAAGATGAAGATCTCTGCTAAAAAGAACAGTTGCTGATGGATATAATAGATGAGAAGTAACAGAAGAAGAAGATGAAGATCTCTGCTATAAAGAACGGCTGCTGGACAGTTTTGAAGGTATCTTTTGATAGGCCATCAAATAAAAACATATATAGTATTCCTTTTCTCTTTTGAGGGAATTGAAAAGGGACTTATAAGTTGCATCATTTTTAAGAATAATTGTGTAGGCACGACTGCATAATAAATAAATAAAAGATTTAACTTAAATTAGTTTTCAAACTATATCCCAGATGTCAATTAAATGCCTAATAATTTTTTTGTGTTATAAAGTTTTTGAAAATTCTCAATTAATTGTTTCATCCATTTTTTATAATATTTTTTTTAAATATTAATATTTTAAAAATGACAATTTACCATCCATTTATGATCTCATTTATTTTATATGGAAAATAATAAAAAGAATTATAATAATTTGTTCTTAATGTCCTATTTAATAATAGAATTAGTGATGTCCCATTTTCAATTTAAGTAAATATTGATGTGCTTGTATATTTTTAAAACCAAAGGATCAAATTGTAATAATAAGACTATGGTTAAATTTCTTGTCTATTTAAGATCAAAATGTATTTGTATGTTTTCGCATATGAGTGTATCATTATCTTTTTTTTGGATTCGAGGAAACCTCACCCCCCGGAAAGCGCACTTTATGGGCCCAGGTAAGGGAGTAAAACCCCGGCTGTCCCAGGCTCTTACAAGAGGTGCATGCCCTGACTCGAATTCGATACCTGCTGTGCAGATCTCAAACCCTTTGCCATCACGCTACGCCCCTTGGGGACGTGTATCATTATCACTAACACTTCATTTCATATTATTAGTTTTAGATTATCATATTATTAATTTTTAGATTATTATTAGATAGGTTTCCAGCTCTATACCACGAGTCTATTTATTTGTTTTTCATTGTAGAAAAAAATATCAAGATGACGCAAACATTTTTAAAAAAATATTTAAGATTCTGGTCATTGACTCGAGATTAAAAAAATCTTAAAAAGCAATGAAAAAAAGGACCTAGTCAAATCCAGTAAACTTGCTGAATCCATAACTCAGAACATGATATTAGAATAACTTTATGGAAAGAAAAGGCAAAAAAGAAAAAGAAAATTCCAAATTACCAACAAATCTAATGATGATAGATTACATTAAAAATTAAAAAATAAAAATGAACGAAGCCAACCTAACTCAACCTTTAAAACTTGTGACAATGATCATAAGACCGGATCACAACATAAAAGACAAATCCAAACACGGATTATGAGATTGTGACTGATTAGAAAATCTAGTCTTAAGAGCAGTCTAGACTTGTTTGGATGTGGTTAAACCATACACTATTCTAACAAAATTTAGATTGAGAGATGATAATATAATACCCAATAGATCTTTTTCTTTCTTATACCATGTTGTATAAGAGGGATTGGGTGAATTATCAGCATTGGTTTTCCCAGTGATAGGGTCAAAACCTTCAACGAACACTAGAAGATCATTACTGTTTAGAAATAATAGAAAAATTGGGACTAGCAGATTAGATAATTTGGTCCATCAAGTTTAAAGGATGATAGAGGTGAGGTATGAGAAAGATTGAGAGGGTTGTTGATATCATGTAAAGGTAATAAAGGAGACATTATGTGGAAGCAGAATCAAAGAAAAGGTACTTGTGAGCTATAATGACTTTAATGCCAAGTTAGAAGAAGAATGTTTTTGTATGATTCTTATCTGATCAACTTAAACATTGTACATCAGTTTGTATTTATATATAGGATTACATTATAAAAGAGTAAAAGAAGAAGATAAATATGGAGCTAATTTAGTTTACAGTTGTACATAATCATAATAGATATTCTTAAGGAATTATAGCACCATATTATGCATGATTGACTGCAGATCATAAGGAAGTTTGATATGAAAAACTTCCTGAATAGGATTTTTCTTATCAGTAACCTTAACAATATTGTGACTCTAAGTTTAGACATTTAACTGAAGTGTGTGTGTGTATTATCTCACCATCCAGAATCTTAGTAATCCAAGTCCATGGATCGGATCAGATGTAGTCGGTTAGTAATGAAGCCAAATTCTGACTTGAAATCTCACCAGCAAACAATTGAGGTAGCCCTCATGTTTTGTCCGGGATAGAGTTGTGAAGAAGGAGATCCAGATTCATTTTATTTCATTTAAGGATAAAATTGCAGATGTCTTTACTAAGCCACTTCCTACTACTTTTTTTACTACTTTTCATTTCAAGTTTCGGGTTGATCATTTACCCTCAATTTGAGGGGGCATATTAATGCATCTATATAGGAAATATCTATATAGAAAATATTGTAGGCATACTGTATAGGAAATATTGTAGTTATACTCTTGTATTGTAACCTCCATCATTACTATTATATATTGCCCTACACACACACACACACACACACACACATAAAGGATTGGCTAACCAATAGATTAAGCTTGCTAATTATTCTCAACTTTAAACAAGTTAGGCATATGTGATATTTATGCACCAGCTTAGAGAGGAAGTGTCAAGATTATTATTTTTTTTTATTAAAAACAACAACAACAACAACAATAATAATTGATGTGAAAATAACATAAAAAAATTAAAAGAGAAAGTGAAGTTTGAATAAGAAAATCATTTAACCACCCCCTAGTCATATAAATTATTTTGTTATGTGCATACATTCTATTCGTTGGATTTTACAAACATAAAATCTTTCCAAAAGGATAGTTTATGTGTGCATAACCAGCATGGCAATTGATGACATGGTGATTTTTATTATGTATTTAGCAAACAATACCAATAACATCAACTATTGAAAATAACTGCTTCAATACAATTAACCAAATGACCACATAATCAAATACTGTTAAAGTAATAGAAGATATACTTCTGTACTCTCGAGTTTTTTTGCTAGTAACAAGGATGGAAAATTTACCCAAAGGAAGAAGAAAAGGCAATAACCACACTGCAAAGACAACCAAGAAAAGGCCACACACACACACGGGAATTTCATATTTAAGCATCTGGATTTGCCAAGAAGTAGGCTTCAACAACCTTGAACAAGCCTGCGGTCTTTTTGCCATACACGTCCTTGATTTGGTCTTTGTTGATCTCAGCATCACCCTTTATGTAATATGTGCTGGTTCTCTTGCAAATGGAACCTCCCTCTGGAGTTGCCACGAACTTGTGCTCATAAGTCACCTTTTCAACTGCATCCTTCCAAACATTGGCTTCAATCAAGCTGAAGCTGTAGGTCAAGTTCTCTTCGTCAATTGCCTCAATCTTCTGCTTGGCATAACTGAGATCTTTTCCTGCAAGTGCAAAATCAATTTGTTACTTCTTTGTGCGGGACATATAGCGAGTGTTATGCTGATTTCAATATAATTAATATAATTAAAAGTAATTGCAACATATAATACACTAACCTTCAGCAAAAGTGATCTTCCTGATGGTTCCAGGCCCTCCATTTCCTTCAGTTATCTCAGAGCTCTTAATGTGCTCTGGTAGAATTTTAGGCAAAAGAGTGTCGGTCTCAAGGCAGTATGCCTTGAAAAGCTTGGCTGGGGCGACAGCAACAGCAAACTCATTTTCCAAAGTGATGACACCCATTTTAACTTAGGATTTTGAAAGACTGAGAAGGGGGGGAGAGATTTTGTTGATTTTGAAGATGTTTTTGTGATGCTGAAACAAGAGGAGGATCAAGAGGTAGTATTTATAGCATGAAATTGAAGGTTATGTGGTGTGAAAGGATCACATATATGTGTCGATGACCAGTGCTAATTAATTCTTCATATTATGTTCTTGGTCATTATTTGTTTAAATTAAATAATTTATGTCCTGGTAAAATAAATCACCCTTGAAACCATATAAAATTCTATTTGACGATGTATGCTTTATGGAAAATCCTAGCACATCAATTTCATGGAAGATAACTATATATTTACGACTTGAACAATTCCAAACTGACGGGAATTTCTTCAGATGGTTTACTTGAGTTGTTTTGTATTTATATAGTTAAACAAATACCTTGATCCTTACAATGAGGGAGTTATTACTTTCCCTTTCAAAAGAACAAAGAGGAATGAGTTAGTATTATATTAAGTTGAGATATCTGAAAATACTTGGGTAGTAAAACAAATTTCTATTCAGTTGATTGGATGTTTTTGGAGGTTTGCAAAATTTTAATTTTTTTTTATTTTAAATTAATTTTTTATATTATTTTGATGTGCTAGTTTCAAGAATATTTTTTTAAAATTTTTTTAACATATTTTTAAATAAAAAAATTACTATCATATTTCAAAATATACTGAAAAAGGTTGCTCCCTCATGTGATTGCAGTCTCATTTCTTACTGGAAAAAAAACAAAAAAAAAAAACTCATGATCCCCATGTCTAGGTTTAAAACTTACAGAGGCGGCCTAAATTTTATATTTAAGCAATATTTTTTCAATTTTTATTAATCTTTTTTCTCTTTTTTATATATATATATATATATAGGCTGAGAGAGTTGAAGAAAAGCCACCGGACAGGATGACAATAGATAGAGCCCAAATCATTAGCAAATGGTCAAATGAAGCGCCTACCAATGCAGATAGTAGTATAATAACTTGACAAAATTTGAAAAAACAATTTTAAAAATCTAGAAGGTATAAATAAATATAAGTTGAAAAATCTAGAAGGTATTCCTTTTCTATTTTGAGAGAATTGAAAAAGGACTTATAAGTTGCATCATTTTTAAGAATAATTGTGGATAGACGACTGCGTATTGTGTAAATAAATAAATAAAAGATATAACTTAAATTAGTTTTCAATCTATAGCCCGAATCTCAATTAAATACCTAAGAATTTTGTTGTGTTATAAAGTTTCAAAATTTCTCAATTAATTGTTTCATCCATTTTTTATAATAATTTTTTAAAATATTAATATTTTAAAAATGACAATTTACAATCCATTTATCATATTTTTCATTTATTTTATATGGAAAATAATAAAAAGAATTATCATAATATGTTCTTAATGTCCTATTTTATAATAGAATTAGTGATGTCCAATTTTCAATTTAAGTAAATATTGATGTGATTGTATATTTTTTAAATCAAAGGATCAAATTGAAATAATGAGAAGTGTTAATTAATTTTGCAAGTGCATGAATCGTAACAAGTAATAAAATGATGAGTAAAACATCTTTCCACGAGGATTTGTAAAAATTACTATTAATTATCAAAATATTTTAATTTATGATTTATTTGAGGAATCGAATGAGATAGTTTACAAAACAAAAATTAATGATTAAAAACAAACAACTAACTGATTAAATAATATTGAATTCAATTCTACTGATTTTAAGATTTCTGACTTATTATAACTATTCTTATGTGAACTTTCTTAATTAAATTAATTATTTCTAGCATTGACAATCAGGTTTTTCTAATTTAAAAGCTAATCTCTTTCAAGTATGAATGAATTATTTTGACAAGTAAACTTCATATACTCTACGAAATTTCTGAACTTGTCAAAATTTATTAAGAACCGTAAAACCTTTAACGATTATGTACAAAATTTTATAGGATATCTCGACCCTATAGATTTCTTAAGGTATTTCAAACACTGTCTAAAACAACAATCACTTCTCAATCTCAAATTGAATCTCAAATCATGCAAATGTTGGTCAAACATACACAAGCATTAAGCATACAATAAAATACTTAATAACTAATGTAATAATTCAATCAAAGAAATTGTTCACATATTCATCGTAAGGTTACATCAAAAATCCCAGAATAAAAGTTTACTTCATGGTTAAATTAAAGAGAAACAAACTTGATATGATGAACATCACTTAAAAGCAGAGAATGACAGTAGAATAGCTAGGTGTCTTCCAATCTGCTCTGATTTTCAACCCCCTGTTTTTCTCTGTTTTTTACTCTCCTTTTGTCCTGCCTCTTCTCTTCTTTTTGGTGTATTGAAGGGTCTCTTTCTGTTTTTTTTTTCGTTTTCCTAGTTGATCCTTCCTTTTTCTCTTATACTCTCGCCTTTTTATCTCTTGCTGAATTAAGAAAGTTCCCTTTTTTGTTTTGTATTCCTTCCTATCCTGATATTGTAGGTCAGATTTGAGGTAGAAAATGTGTGAATTTAAAGATCTCTATTTCTGGAGAAATTGTAGAAAATCGAATCTTCTTTTTAGCAACTCTAATCTTGCAATTTTTGGACCTCTGAGACTTGAGATATGGGCCATAACTCTAGACAGCATTTGGAATGCAGGAATTTCAGGTCCGAATCAATCCTTATTTTTCGACTTGCTCTTTGGGCTTCAAAATAAAAAAACTGAGTTTTATGCCCTTCATATGTTTTGTAGATCTTCATCTTAGATTTTGAAAATGGTGATAAACACCTGTAACTTAGTTATGTAACTTCTTTTGCAGCTCAAAATCAATTAGTTTTCGACTTTACTGCCGGATTCTGCCTACTTAGTAATCTAGTATCTGAAAACACATTAATTTCCCACGAGGTCAATAGTTCAAAAAAGGTTCCAAAATTCTAATTAACTTATGCAACACATCCAAAATATTTCAAAATCAAGCATGAATAATGAAAAATATACATGCTATAAATTATCTTATCAAGAAGATAATTAAATTGCTTGTCTATTTTGGATCAAAATGTATTTGCATGTTTGCACGTATGTAATGAGTGTATCATTTTCACTAACACTTCATTTAATACTATCGGTTTTAGATTATATTGATGCAAATTACCAACTAATCTAATGATGATGATAGATGAAATAAAAAAATAAAAAATAAATATGACTGAAGCTAACCGAATTCAATATTTAGAACTTGTAACACTGATCATAAAACCGGATCACAACACAAAATAAAATTTCTAAGACGGATCATGAGATTGTAATTGATTAGAAAATTTAGTCTTAAAAGCAGTCCAGACTTCTTTGAATGTGTTTAAACCATACACTATTCCAACAAGATATAGACAATAGATCATAATATAATACCCAATGGATCTTGTTCTTTCTTATACCACGTTGTATAAGATGGATTGGCTAAATTATCAACATTGGTTTTCAGGGTCAAAACCTTCAACAACTAACTCTAGAAGATCATTACTGTTTAGAAAGGGCAGAAATTGGGAGTGCCAGCTTAGATAATTTGATCCATCAAGTTTAAGGGATGGTGGTGGTAAGGTATAAGAAAGATTGAGGCATCTGTGAGCTATAATGGCTCCGATTCAAAGTAAACACTTGACGACATGATGATTTTTATTATGTATTTTGAAAACAATACCAATAACATCAACTATTGAAAAGAACTGCTTCAACACAATTAACCAAATGACCACAAAATCAAATACTATTAAAGTAATAGAAGATATACTTCAGTACTCTCGAGTTTTTTTGCCAGTAACAAGGATGGAAAATTTACCCAAAGGAAGAAAAAAAGGCAATAACCACACTGCCAAAAACAACCAAGAAAAAGGCCACCCACACACACATGGGAATTTTCATATTTAGGCATCTGGATTTGCCAAGAAATAGGCTTCAACAGCCTTGAACAAGCCTGCGGTCTTTTTGCCATACACGTCCTTGATTTGGTCTTTGTTGATCTCAGCATCACCCTTTATGTAATATGTGCTGGTTCTCTTGCATATGGAACCTCCCTCAGGAGTTGCCACAAACTTGTGCTCATAAGTCACCCTTTCAACTGCATCCTTCCAAACATTGGCTTCAATCAAGCTGAAGCTGTAGGTCAAGTTCTCTTCGTCAATTGCCTCAATCTTCTGCTTGGCATAACTGAGATCTTTTCCTGCAAGTGCAAAATCAATTTGTTACTTCTTTGTGCGGTACATATAGCGAGTGTTATGCTGATTTCAATATAGTTAATATAATTAAAAGTAATTACAACATATAATATACTAACCTTCAGCAAAAGTGATCTTCCTGATGGTTCCAGGCCCTCCATTTCCTTCAGTTATCTCAGAGCTCTTAATGTGCTCTGGTAGAATTTTAGGCAAAAGAGTGTCCGTCTCAAGGCAGTATGCCTTGAAAAGCTTGGCTGGGGCGACGGCAACAGCAAACTCATTTTCCAAAGTGCTGACACCCATTTTAACTTAGGATTTTAAAAGACTGAGAAGGTGGGGAGAGATTTTGTTGATTTGGAAGATGTTTTTGTGATGCTGAAACAAGAGGAGGATCAAGAGGTAGTATTTATAGCATGAAATTAAAGGTTATGTGGTGTGAAAGGATCACATATATGTGTCGATGACCAGTGCTAATTAATTCTTCATATTCTGTTCTTGGCCATTATTTGTTTAAATTAAATAATTCATGTCCTGGTTAAATAAATCACCCTTGAAACCATATAAAATTCTATATAAAAGTCAAACTCATGATCCCCCCATATCTGAAAGTTTAAAGCTTACAGAGGCGGCCTAAATTATATATTTAAGCAATATTTTTTCCAATTTTATATGTATATATATATATAGAGAGAGAGAAGCAACCGGATCATTAACGAATGGTCAAATGAAGCGCCGATCAATGTAGATAGTATAATAACTAGACAAAATTTGAAAAAACAATTTAAAAAATCTAGAAGGTATGTTTTGATAGGCCATCAAATAATATAATCGTCAACTATATATAAAAAAATATATATAGCATTCCTCTTCTCTTTTGAGAGAATTGAAAGGACTTGTAAGTTGCATCATTTTAAGAATAATTGTGTAGGCACGACTGCATACTGTATAAATCTCACCACCAAACAATTGAGGTAGCCCTCATGTTTTGATGATTAAGCCAAATTCATAGTCGGTTAGTCCAAGAATGTTTCTTTTAGAAATTGATAAAACTTAGAGCCTATTTGGTTAAAAGAACAAAATCGAAATGAAAATAAAAATTAAATCTAATTTTATTTTCATAGTGGAAGGTGAGAATAAAAATAACAAATGAGAATGATTTTTTTTTTTAATTATAAGAAGGATATATTATTTTTATTTATTTTACATCAACTACTTTATTATGCTATTTATTCTTACATTGTACCCTTTTCGTCTAAGTGGCTTTACATTGAAATAATATTGAACACTTTTTAATAATAAAATATAAAAATAGAAAATCAAGATACAAGAACTATTAGTGGGTTGCCAAAAAACGATATACTGTAAATCCTTCTACTTACCTAATTTATCTATCGGAAAGTGTTTTTTTTTAAAATATTTTTCATGAAAAGTAAATTTTTAAAAAGTTGATTATTTTCTTATATTTAACAATACCATGAAAAATAAATTGAAAAATATTTTATAGTATTTAGCTATGCTGTGAAAAATAAGTTAGAAAATAACTTATTAATATTTTTAAATATTTTTCAAGTTTATTAAAGAATAGGGATCAAAAGCAATTGATGAAAAAGTTGAAGGATGAAATTAAAAAAAAAAATTTTAATTTTATAAATTATCTAAAATAAAAAATATAGTTATAAAAAAATGAGAACTAAATCTGACAGAAAAAAAATTGAAAGACAAGTAAATATCAAAACAATAGAAACCAAATAACAAGATAAAAAAATTCAATTAAGAAAAGTATAGAAGAAAAATAAATAACAATAAAAAAAATAAAGACCCAAGTTAATATAAAAATCAAGTTAAATCAAATTTTAAGGGATAAAATTGAAAAAATAATAAATAAATAAATAATTCAAAACAAAATATATAGGTGAAATTTAATATAATCAACATTTATAACAAGATATTTTTAAAATCTTATAACTTTTAAAAAATATATTTTACCCAAAATAAAAATAAAACTATTTAAAAAAAAATGAAGTTAAATTTTTCACATTGTACAAAGTGTTTTTCATTGATTATATTTTTATTGGACTTTAAGAAGATAGAGAAAAACACTTTACAGGATGGACAAAGTACAGAAATTTATATTTGAATTGAATATAAATAATTGAATAAATTAAATAGATGTGCAATAGTGAAATAGAATAGCTGGCAGAAAAATACATTGTGATTTATACCCATCTCAAAATGGTAACCAAGAAAAAGACAAAAAGGAAATAGAAAAAATATATGATGCTGAAGAATAACAATTAACTCATCACTTGCCCATCAATCCCATGGGCTCAATTTGCACTCCGCTGGCAGCGCTGGGAATCTTTCAGTGTCTTTGCAATAATCATAGATCACAAGGTTTCTTTGGACCCAGACATAGTCCATTTTCTGTTCATCTGAGAGATGCCAAGCATCGTATTGATCCCACCAGTATTTAGTCGTTGTTGATACACAGGCAGGATATGGATCTTCCCATTGACAAGCTTCAACAGTGAAGTCGTTGTAAGAGGACACAAATGGGGCCTTTTCCCGGTCTGTCTTCTCTAGCCCTCCTCTAGTAGCCCAATCATCGGCGTTCCAGATACTTGAAAAAAGGTACATGGGCTTCTCATTGGGGAAGAAATTATTTGGTTCTCCATTGTTCTTGTGCACCCTTATTGCTACTTTATCAACAAAAAACCTACTTAGCGTATGAAAAATCCAAGTCAGTGTCACTGTCCATCGAACCCAAGTTGCAAGCAAATCTCTTAGGCTTATTTATTGACTGTTCCCACAATGTTTATCTCTTCCTGCAGTAACTATTGATTTAGTAGTTGAGAATAATTGGGAGGTTTAACCAAATGATTAGCCAATCCTTTCCATATATATGTATAGGGCAATATACAATAACAATGGTGGAGGTTACCACACAAGAGTATGTAGATAATATTTCCTATACAGTATTTCCTATATAAGTACATTCTATAATATGTCCCCTCAAGCTGAGGGTGGAGGATCAACCCGAAACTTGAAACGAAAAACAGTAAAGGAAGAAGTAGGAAGTGACTTAGTGAAGACATCAACAAGTTGATCCCGAGAGGAAATAAAACGAATCTGAATTTCCTTCTTGGCAACTCTATGTCGGACAAAATGATAATCGACCTCAACATGTTTTGTGCGAGCATGAAAGACAGGATTCGCAGACAAATAGGTGGCACCAAGATTGTCACACCAGATGATAGGAGCAGAAGCAGATGGAATCTGGAGATCTGTTAATAAGTACTAAAGGCAGATAACCTCAGCAGTGCCATCGGCTAAGGCTTTGTACTCAGTTTCAGTAGAAGAGCAAGCAATTGTGTGTTACTTACTAGATTTCCACGAAATCGGCGTCTGACCAAAGAACACAAGGTAACCACCCGTAGATTTTCTATCCTCAACACTGCCTGCCCAATCTGCATCTGTAAAACCATGTAAGGCAAAAGAGGAACTACGAGTAATATGCAAGCCATGGGATGCCATACCCCGAAGATAATGCAGGATGCGTTTCACGGTAGCCCAATGAGAATCTGTAGGAGCATGCATAAAATGACAGACTCTGTTAACAGCTGACACGATCAAAGAGTTGATGTCTTATCCCAAGTGCAGGAGTGTCACAGTAATAAATAACCCGGTAAGACCGGGGTCGAACCACAGAGAGGTTAATTGTATAAATTATAATTAATAAAACAACAACAACAACAACAATAATAACAACAATAATAGTAACAGTAATAATAATATTAATAGTAATAGTAATAATAAAAATACTCAGTACGTGGCGTTGTTATACCTGAGAATGATCTCAAAGATCGGGTCACAGGTTTCCAGCCTATATACTGAGTTTATGAAAAGATCAAAGAGATATATTATATAATATAAACAAATTTCT
>Ga0325411_1005296_pt1 | contig 14322 bp, 14 predicted proteins | sample PopdelMetagenome_13_FD_206181 | JGI IMG/M metagenome (GOLD analysis project Ga0325411, IMG submission 206181) | Populus deltoides microbial communities from Bellville, Georgia, United States - Xylem-PdIQD-R4 | ecosystem: Host-associated > Plants > Phyllosphere > Stem > Wood/Secondary xylem... | reverse complement strand
ATAATTGAGGAGATTTCAACCTTTAGGCCAAGTTCTTAACCTAAGAAACCAATGTTTGTTCATCATAACAAACCCACTATAATAAACTGATAGAAATAGAAATAGAAATATCATCAGACCATAGTAAACAAAGAAAAACAATATAGCTTACCTTAGGTAAGGCATACTATGGGTGTTAATATCTTCCTTTTATGTAACCAATTTCTTATGTAGAATCTTTAAAAAACTAATTAAGGTTCCTAGTAACCATAATATTAGGTGGTGTGACTCATTATTCAACCAGACCTCCTGAACCTGCTCAGAAAGGGTTGTCGCGATGTCGCGCTCTCGCGAGAGGGTATAACATTAGTAACGCAAATGATTATGTATATACGAATCCTTATGCTAACATTGAAGAGCTCTAAACTTTACCAAATAAACTATAACATCATTCCACATAAGGGTTATAAGACTTGTTCTAATGTATTAATTTTCATTTGAAAGCAACAACTTGCTTATCATATCTTATCTGAATGGTAATGAGCTTAATAATACAATTACTTAATTGTTGTCGTTTTTAATTCTATTGTCAAAGAAAAGCATTTCATGAATATTATACTTTATAAAATTTATGCATTAAAACACGATATTCATTTATGCAACATAACTTTAAAGCATATATCTTTAACCTAAAATTAACAAACAAAAGCTATGCAGTGCAATGACTATGTTGCTAACTATAATTCAAAAGGTTAAAAGTGTTACTTATTTTTGTATCTTAAAACATAATGCAGTTTAAGTAAACTTCATACCATGACCTCAAAATTTTTAACATGTGAATATGGAACAGTAAATTTGAAAATGACATTGTAACCATTCATAAAACAATAAAACTATATAAGAATGGTAACATGTTAATACAATGTTTGACAACTAGTTGCTGCAGTTCCAAATAAACTTCCAAACCTTACTATTCCTACCTCAAGTTCTCCACAGTAATAATCTAAGCCAAACAACACTACAACTATAACATATACAGTCAATATCAAGTTTGGTGAAGAAGTTTTAACACACTTGCTAAATTTGAAATAAACATATTACCACATAAAATTTACGCAATATAACATTGACTAAGTTTAAAATAAAGATACAATGTAGATATTTCTACAGAATAATAACAATCAAATGTGGTAATCATCAACAACACGCTAGCCATGTCTATCATAACAGTGTTAAACGGTTGATACAAGCAGCAAAAATCATCCAAACTATTTTTGAAATAGAATATTAATATATGGTTTGTGAAGAATTTTACACATAAATAAACAATACAATTTCTAGCATGGCAAAGAAATTATAATTATTTACAGAACAATTACAATATTCAAATAAATATAACACTAATAACACAAAAATATTAAAAGAGGTTATATGCATGCAAACAACTAACATTTTTTTTTAATAAAAGTTAATTCAAACATTATTAAAATAAAATATAATGATGTAACCAAGAGAGAAAGATAGAATCAAACCAAGGCTTTGATCTTTTTTCAAACATTAATTTTAACCAAGAAAACTTTCTATCTATATTTATCATTATTGCCCACATTCCCCTTTAGCTTTTTAAATATAAAAACTCAGTCGCAAAAGTATACAGTTCCCTGCCAAAATTAAACACAATCAATGGAGTGAATCTCTTCCATCACATCTTCTATGTTGCACCCTTTTTTATCCCTAAAAGTGTATGTGTAGTCACTCTTTTGAGACATGCTATCAACCAATCAATCCAAATATAAAGACAATTGTGCTTCCATTCCAAAACCCTATTTTTTTTACACATTTAGGTATAGATTATTGAGTTGTTTTTCTCTCCCCACCACTATTGTGGTTGCTACTACTATTTACAACATTAAATCCAGCCACCATGTGACTCACATCATCAATAAAATTTGAAATACTATTTTTCTTTGAATTTCTACTTCCTTCCTCCAAATTGAAATCCTCGTTACTAGTATTCCTCAATCCATCGTCCCTACTATCATTATGAAACAACATTTCTTGAGACAAAGCCCAAGCAATATTGTGACAAAAAGTTTATTAACAAGCAGATGAATGCTATGTGAAGCACAAGTAATTAACTATTAAAAATCAAGGTGATGTTTTTTCTGAAATTAAAAGCAACCAAGCATTTGAGTTTGAAATAATCAATATCTACATCTAGTTATATTAATTGCCTTAAAAAGAAAAATAATTGTAAGAGAATGAAGTCCAAGGTAAACAAACCTAAAAAACTAACATAATATATCCGGTTAGCAACATCACATAATTTATCTACAACTTATAGGCAACCCATGGTAAATATTATCTACTTTACCTAGGCTGGTAATGCTAAATATAGGTTTCATTTATCATAGAAAGGTCCAAGAGCTTTCATTTAATGGAAAATGATAGTATCCTATTGGATTATCAGTCAAATTAGTAATTGTTTTTTTAGAAAACTTCATGATCACAAATTAAAAGATACTATTTCCTTCTCAAATCTGTTGCCAAATCAATCACAATGAAATTAGTGATAGGTTTCGAGGTAATGTTTATATGACCTTTGTGGTTCAGTGGAGATCTGTTTGACTATGGATGAGAAAACCATCCATTAGAGGGCTTTAACTATGTGTCTTCATGTTTCTCTTCCTTGTAGTATAATCCACACGATTAGAAACAAGAAAAGGGTTATTAAGGCATGATATGTAGATGAATTTTTTTGTTTACATAATGTATATTTTTGTCATTTCTAATATGTTTTATCCTTTAAACTTTAAAGAAGGCAGTAGCATAAGGTTGCTAATGCTGGTGATCAAAGACAAAATGATTAGCAAGTGCTAATTGGTTCATCAAACCTACGGTTTTGAATTCAAGATTGTTTAAAAACAACACAGATTACCTAAAAAACTAAAAACATAATTGTAAGAGAACGAAGCTAGAGTTACAGAAGCTTAAAACATAACGTAATCTATATAATCAACAATGTCACATAATTGATTTCATTCGAAATATAGTTCTGAATTGAGGATTTCAGAAAAATATTGGATTGCCCAACTAGCAATCCCTAGTCTATTGTTTATTCTTTTTCTTCTTCTTATACCACAATAATCAACAGGAAACAACTTTCATTCATGCAGTAACATAAAATCAAAAGTTTAAACATAACAAAGATGAAGGTGATGATTTTGGCATGAGAAATAATGACATAACATTTGAATTGCAAAAAGTGAAAATAAGTGCAATAAATTGTTAAGGATAGCTTACCGTGATTTATTAATGAAAATGAAAGTGGCTTGTCAAAAAAAAAAACAGAGAGAAAGAGAAAAACCAAGCAAATATGATGGAAGAAGATTAGGGTATATGGAAGAGGATGGGGGTAACTTTTGCTTTTTAAAAGTTTGTTCGCTCATTTTTTTGGTAAATATTTTTGTTGAGAGAGAATAAACAAAGGTATGCCCTCGGGATTTCAATCTCATAACACTACAAAAGCAAAACAATAAGGTATTTACCATAAATCCCTTAAGGTTACAAAAGAAGAGGAGGTTGTTCGAGAAGATAATGAGGGTATTTTAGTTAGTCACTATAACAACAATTATTTTCTCTTTTCTTTGGAAAAAGTTGTCGGTGAAGAAAGATGAACAACTAAGGTTACAAATCGGCAAAAGCAAAACTATTTTACTTCTTATAAACTCTTGTTTGGGCCATCCAAGTCCCACACTCTAAAAATATGATTGAAATGGTAACCAAACACTTGATTTATGCTATTTGTTTGATACGTAGCAGCTGCCACAAAAACAAACATATTCTTGGAGCTTGTTTGTTTTTATACTTTGAAAGTGTTTTTTAATTTTTTTAATTTTAAATTAATTTTTTTGATGTTTTTAAATTATTTTAACATGCTAATATTAAAAATAAAATTTAAAAAATAAAAAATATTATTTTAATATATTTTAAAATACAATCACCGTGATAATATTATATTTTAAAGTTAAAAACATGCAATGTATCAAAAACTCCTGCTTAGTGCTCACTATTACATTAAAGGGCATTGATTCAATGCGCGGGCACACAAAAGCCACAACGGCACACAGCTCAAAACACACAAAATATCGCGGACGCCATAAAATAGAAGTCGGAGTAATTTCATTTGGCGGGAGAAATTTTTCCATTCCTCACTGGAAAAAAAAAAAAAAAACTTGAGGGCAAGCAAAATCACAACACACAGACACGGTTATTCTCTTTCTCTCTCTACAATAGAATTTTCAAAATTTCTTACTACATTTTCAAACACAAATCCTAGCTAGGTCATGGACGACCACCCGGAAACTTCCCGAAACCGCTCTGTAAGTTTCAATTCTCCCGATCTGCACTACCATCTGCTAGTTTTAGGCACTATTTTTAATGTAATTTCCTTAAACAGAAGAGGAAGAGGTCCAAGACCGAGACCGAGGAGAGAACGAGCGATGCGAATGAGGAGGTGGAGGAGCGCGGGGATGATTTCGAAGAGGTTCGCCCAAAATCTAAGCGTAACCGTGCTGCTAAGGATGCCACTTCCCCAGCCGTGCTCAATCCCGATCAAAGCTTGATCGGTAATTTATTGACCCCTGATTTTGTTTAGTTGTGGTAATTATGGACCGGGAGTGATTTCGGTTTGCTGTAATGCCTTTTTCAACAATATTAGATGTTTTCTGCTAAGAGTTTCGTCTTTTTATGGAGGACATATGTTTTTTATATGTTTATGAATATTATTCTGCTGTAGATGTTATCAAAGGCAATGAGATACAAATTCCTCAGGTGGTGAAGCTTTGGGTTGGGCGATACGAGAAGGATCCAAAACAAGCAATGGTTGAACTCTTGACCACGCTGTTTGAGGTAACCATGGAAATTTTTGAAATTTCTTCATCTGTAAAACATAGAATGAATGAGTTCAAGGAATACGGATGGAAATGTGCAAGTATCTTATTGGGAGCATAAGATTGAATCAAAACTAGATCCTTTAAGAAGCTTAATGCTGTCTATGAACTTCAATCTCAGTGCTGCATCTCTCTTCCTAACTTTGTGACTGATAAAAATTGTGCATTTGTTCAGGCATGTGGAGCCAAATATCGTATCAAGGAAGAGTTGCTGGATGAGACTGATGTTGACGATGTTGTAGTTGCTCTTGTCAATCTTGCGAGAAATGTATGCTACACCAGTTCTTTTAATATGTTTATTGTTTCATTATGCTTGTTCTTTTAAAGTTTCAAACCTCTCCTAGAATCCTTATGTGAAAAATGCTCAATGGGGCTTTTCTAAGTTCTGCACTGGGATCACATGTTAGAGTGCTTGCTTATTTATGTGAAAAATCTTCATGTGAAACTGTAGGGTGAGGTTGAAGATTATCAGGGTTCAAAACGGAAGGACTTCAAAAACTTTAAAGACAACCTCCTCTCATTATGGGATAGTTTGATCACTGAATGCCAAGATGGGCCACTTTTTGATAAGATGTTGTTTGACAAATGCATGGACTATATAATAGCATTATCATGGTTAGTATTTTTTTTATGAGGTCAAAATTGTGGTTTAATTCATGAAATTTGATTACATTTTCTTTTGTGTTGACACTAATCAGCACTCCGCCAAGAATTTACCGTCAAGTTGCATCCTTGATGGGGCTTCAACTTGTCACTTCATTCATAACGGTAGCTAAAGCGCTTGGTGCACAACGAGAAACTACTCAGAGACAGTTAAATGCTGAAAATAAGAAACGAACAGAAGGACCTCGTTTGGAGTCCCTTAATAAAAGGTTATCAGAAACTCATGATAAGATACTTGTACTAGAGGAAATGATGCGCAAAATATTTTCTGGGTAGGTTTTACTACGAGTGAAGGAAAAGAATCAATCAATTTACTGTTTCATGGATGATATTGACATTTTTATTGAAAAAGCCTTCTGACTTTTCTTGTTCTTTTCTTTTTGAAGGTTATTCGTGCATCGGTACCGGGATATTGATCCTAATATTCGAACATCTTGCATTGAGTCTCTTGGTGTATGGGTTTTGTCATATCCATCACTTTTCTTGCAGGATTTATACTTAAAGTATCTTGGATGGACACTTAATGATAAAGTAAGAAATCTAAGTGGCTTGATTTAGTGTGTCTCCTGATAATGTGCTGAACAGACATGATTTACTTCCTTTTGTATCTTGTCACCTGAAGAATGCAGGTGTCAGAAAAGCATCTGTTCATGCATTGCAAAAACTTTATGATGCGGATGATAATGTGCCCACTCTCGGACTATTTACTGAAAGATTTTCCAACCGGATGATCGAACTTGCTGATGACAGTGATGTTAGTGTAGCTGTTTGTGCCATAGGACTCGTAAAACAATTACTCAGGTATCTGTCTACCGACTTTCCTCCACACACATGCTCATGTAGAAACACATCTTTAGTTTGTTTGAAATCTATACTAATGGCCCATATACTGGAAATTTTTGCTTGTGTGTCTTACAGGCATCAGCTTTTACCTGATGATGACTTGGGTCCGTTATATGATTTACTTATTGATGATCCAGCAGAAGTCAGGCGTGCCATAGGAGAATTGGTGTATGATCACTTAATTGCACAAAAATTTAATAGCCCCCAATCTAGTTCAAGAGGTTTCTCTCTTATTTGTACTCTGATATGAACTTTGTCAAAATTCCATGAACCAGCATTAAGTCATAAGGATTTTTTTCCAGGCAGTGACAGTGGCTCTTCTGAGGTTCATCTTAGCAGAATGTTGCAAATTTTGAGGGAGTTTTCAGCAGAACCAATTCTCAGCATCTATGTTATTGATGATGTTTGGGAATACATGAAAGCAATGAAGGTATGCTGTTACTACTTATTGAAAAATAGCATTCAAGTCGTGTATGAGGAAAGGAGTAGGGTCAGGGCGGGGTCACCTAACCTGTGGAAAGGCTTGGGCTTGGGCTCACCTCTTACTGACTCATACTGCCCAAAATGTATTATTATTCTATTCTGCTTTTGATAAGTTTCTAGATAATGGAGCCTTTTCTCAGACAATTTTTTGCAAGGAAAAATTTGTTCATTTATAAAGCTTGAGCACTTTACTGACAATGAGTAAGATACATTATGCTACTATTTGTTTTATGAATGTACAATTCCATTTGCTTAATAAGATGGCAATTCATTTTTCTTTTGCAGGATTGGAAGTGTATTATTTCCATGCTCCTGGATGAGAATCCACTAATTGAGCTTACCGATGATGATGCAACAAATTTGGTTAGACTTCTTTCTGCATCTGTCAGAAAGGCTGTAGGAGAGAGGATTGTTCCAGCTTCGGATACTCGAAAGCAATATTACAATAAAGCTCAGAAAGTGCGTAATTTTCTGGTTTTATAACTTCGTGTATTCAAAATTGTGTCAATTTTAAGTGATTGTTTATGCATCAAACATCTCTGTTAACTCTAAATTCAGTTGATGAATAGTTTTGTTCTTGCAACCAATTCTCAAAATTCTGAAATTTTAGTTTCAGTTAAAGTTGAATGACCACTTGTGCAAAAAGAAATTCAGTTATGAGATTTAAAATATTGAACAAGCCAACCTGTAATAATCAAGTGCAGTATTTATGTTTCAATATCTTGTATTCCTTTCCTGGTTTTACTAGCTTCTTTTTCTGTTGCATGTAGATGTCCTTTCCAGTAACATGATATCTGTATTACTTCCACAGTTTATGCCAACCTTAATGTAGAGTTTGCTTTAAATGTCAGGAAATATTTGAAAACAATAGACGAGACATAACAATTGCAATGATGAAGAACTACCCATTACTTCTCCGCAAATTTATGGCTGACAAAGCAAAAGTTCCATCATTGGTTGAGATCATTGTTCATATGAACCTAGGGCTTTATTCCTTAAAGAGGCAGGAGAATGTGAGTGAAAGCATTTCTTTCCATATGCAAGTTCTTTGATACTGTTAGGATGATGGTTAGATAGTAACTACTGATTGTCTTGTGTTTCAGAATTTCAAAAATGTCCTTCAGCTCATGAAACAGGCTTTTTTAAAACATGGTGACAAGGAAGCGCTGAGATCTTGTGTGAAGGCTATTAAGTTCTGTTCCACTGAGAGTCAAGGCGAGCTGAAAGATTATGCTCTAAATAAATTGAAGAATCTTGAAGATGAACTTAATGATAAGCTAAAGTCTGCAATGAAAGAAGCAGGAGTAAACTTCTAATTTTGTTTTTTTTTGCTTTCTTGATGATGCTAAAATGGATGAGATGTAACATGCTCAAATTTGCAGGATGGTGATGAATATTCTCTGCTTGTGAATTTGAAAAGGTTATATGAGCTTCAGTTGTCATGGTCTGTACCTATTGAGAGCTTATACGAGGATATTGTTAAGGTTCTCCACAGTTTTAGAAATGTGGATGATGAGGTCTGTTGAATAACATATTATATTATTTGCATTTTTCATATTCTTCCTTGTATCTAATAATTTCTCCTGCTTATCCAGGTTGTCAGTTTTCTTCTTCTCAATATGTATTTGCATGTAGCCTGGACACTGCAGTCTATTGTAAATAGTGAAACTGTCTCTGAAGCATCCTTAACCTCTCTACTGTCGAAACGCAATTCCTTGTTTGAGGAACTTGAGTATTTTCTTGGTACCCCTTCTGAAGACAAGGAAGGGAGCAAATGTGGAAATCAGCTAGCTTGTAGAGTAAGTTAATTAATTTTCTCCAACATGACTCTAACTAAATGCTTATTTTTGACCTGTTGGAAATATATATTGCATCCTTTTGGAATGCCTTAACTTCCAGTTTGATGAAAATTATGCTGTGCCCAGGTTTGTATTATACTTGCAGAAGCATGGTGTTTGTTTAGAAAGGCAAATTTTTCTTCAACAAAGCTCGAACATCTAGGATATTGTCCAGATACATCTGTTCTACAAAGGTTCTGGAAACTTTGTGAACAACAGTTAAATATTTCAGGTGACTCAATTCTTACATGCCCTTGCTGGTTCGTAACCCTGTAAATGGCATCTTCAGGAGGCAATTCTTCTCAATCTCAATCTAGGGAAATGGATTGCTTACCTTAAAATCAACATCAATGCTTAAAAAGCAGATCCATGCATATTTTCATGTTGGATACTCACTTCATATTTGTTCTTCCCCTGTTATTTATCTCCAATATTTGTCTTACAGATGAGACAGAAGATGAAGACACAAAGAAAGAGTACATTGAGGAGACAAACAGAGATGCAGTTATGATAGCTTCAGCAAAGTTGGTAGTTGGCAATGCAGTTCCCAAGGTGTGCATACTACTAAACTGTAAAGATAATCATTACTCTTTTATCTTGTGATGAACAGGGTTGTTGAAATATCTCACAGGCAATGGCTGTAATTTGCTTGCTGTTTGAGTGATACAAACATCTGAAAATTTTGCAACCTGTATTTTGTAGTTTGCTAACTGGATCTTGTATTTGTAATGCAGGAATATCTTACTCCGGAGATCATTTCTCACTTTGGGATGCATGGAACAAGTGTTGCAGAGATAGTCAAGCATCTAATCACTGTCATAAAGAAAAATGATGATTTTCCAAACATTTTCATAGAAGCATTGAAAAGGGTATGATGGCTTGTGTTGTAGGAGACGGGAAAACATATTGGGTCTAAGATGCAGATTTATGAATACCTTTAATTTTGTTAATGAAAAATGATTTCTTTGGTTATTCTCTTGCATCTTCTTTACATATGCTTTCTTGTACGGAGTCTGACTTTATGCCCTGAGCAGCACCTTGATTCTTTCTATATTCTCTTTTATTTTTATTATTGGTTTCACCTTTTAAATATCTGGTTAGTTGTGCTTATGTTTTTTTTTTTTTTTTACATTAACATGCTATGATTAGTTCACATAATTCAGGTAATTTCATGAATTTCTACCATGTTGAAGGTTTTGATATCTTTCTCCAAAAGTTGTGCTCATGCAGAACTCTGATGTTTAACAACTTAAGGATAATCCACAGAAAACTGTAGTCCTTTGATATCTTGTATCAAAAGAAGTCTTGTGTGTGTGGGTATGCATGCATGCGAAGATGTTGATGCTTATATTATTTGCCATTTTTAATTTGACTAGGCTTATGATCGGCATCTAGTGGATCTTTCCAAAAGTGATGACAAATCTTTCACTAGCAAATCTTTTCTAGAGTGCAAGGATCTTGCTACTAGACTTTCTGGGACATTCATGGGTGCTGCTCGGAACAAGCATAAATCTGATATTCTAAAAATTGTCAGGGATGGTATTGAATATGCTTTCTTAGATGCTCCAAAGCAGCTCTCTTTTCTGGAAGGTGCCGTGGTTCACTTTGTGCCCAAGCTTCCCGTGATTGACATCCTGGAAATGTAAGAGATATTGTCTTTTATATTATCATCTAGTGGCATTTTTCATTAGAATCTAAATGGGTTCCCCCCTCTTCTCTCCCTTCCAAAAGTAATCTATTTGGTCATAGTTTAAGCATGGTTCGAGTTTCTTCTTTCCTACTACTTCTCCCTCCTTTATTTCCCCACCTTTCACTGAAGTCAGTCCTGCTGTTTTATGGATGGAAACAAACTGGCCCTAACATGTTCTTTTACAATTAGTCTAAAGGATGTCCAAAGCCGGACAGAGAACGTAAACACCGATGAAGATCCCAGTGGCTGGCGCCCTTACCACACGTTTGTTGACAGTTTACGAGAGAAGTATGTGAAGAATGAAGGTTTGCCAGGTAGTGCTACTCTTTACTTTTCATCAATGCTCTCTCTAGCAGAAATTAATGTGCTTTTGTTTATATTGCGTTGATTTTTTCCTCAAATCATTTTATTTAGTAAGTTTCAAATGCTTTTTGTGTACTCAAAATAGGCGACTCTAAACAAAGAAAATACAATGTTACACTTTTTTTTTCAACTACATTTCAGAGAATGAATCTTTTTATTGTAGGATATAAAAAAAGGGTCTGGATCTTCTATGGGAATGATTTTGTTGTGACATAAATTATTCCCTATTCCCTTTTTCTTTAAGAAGGTGAAATTACTTGAATATGTAGTTTGGCCAGTAGTGGGACAAGAAATATTGAATGGCGGTATGGGTGGGGGTTTCTGAGGACGACATCGGCCTTGATGTGCTTTTGCATGTTCATGTTAATCATTCTAATGTTCTTGTTCTTCTTCTGCTCTCTCTCTCTCTCTATTAGAAAACAGAAATATGAAAAATAGAACCTGATTCAATTGGAAAAACATTCAGCAGAAGCAATTGTTTTGTCCCAGTTAATGTCCCAGCAAGAATAAGAAAAAAAATTTGAAAGATAATAAATTAGGAGGCAAGAAAAAAAGTACACGTAGTTTATTCAACAATCAAAAGACAGCCAACAACTCTTGTTTTCAGAGAAAATATACACTCATGATCGTGCTTTGAAGAAAATCAAGAAAAATAAAAAACAGTAGAAATTAAGATATGGGGATTGGGGAATGTTAAAGTGAGAAGGAAAATTTGGAACCAATGATGAATAAAATACGCCCCAACCTCTTATGCTCTTTTTTTTTTTTAAAGCATGCCCTTTCAGTATTCATCCGGGTTGCAGGCTTAATTTCACAGTTCCTTAGATGGTGTTTCTTTTATAATTCATCTTGAATGGACCCTTTGTCTTAGTTTGTTGAGCAATTACATGGGCTTGTTTGGGTTTCACAAGATTTGGCCTGTTTCATCTTTCTGCCTTTCAAATGTTGAATTGGTGGAATCATCATATGATAATGATGCTACAAAAACTACAGCAATCAAAATGGTGTTTCCACCAAAATAGCCACTCTTTATGTGATTCAGATAATTTTCCATCTATGAGACTGTAAGATTGGAGGATCTTATAAACTGGGTTATAATTTAAACAACTGTGATATGGACAGCTATGTTTCCTCTAGTTTCAAGTCTTTTGATTTGGAAATGGAGGGGCTGCGTGCATGCTGGTGCCATAGTGCATTGAGTAAGATGGTGACATTGGAAGTGGTACAAGTTGACACTTTTGTGCCATTGAGTCATTGATTGCCTTTGAATAATGGAAATCTTTGTGCGGTGCAAGATCATTTTCAAGATCTAGGTTTCACACTTTGTTAAGATCTGTAAACTAAGAATAATTAATTTTGCCAAGCAAGTTTTTGGATGTTATGATGGATGAGGGGACAGTATCTTGTTTGTGTCAGCCCTTCTACTTCTGGTGTTTTCATTTTCTTTAGTTTGTTGTTTAATTTTGTATCTTACTATATTCTTGTAGTTTTTCTTTGTTTTTTTTATTGGTAGTTTTCTTCTCTTACGACAACAGCTTAATATCAATGCATTTCCATTAGCTGCTCTTTGAAATTGATTGTATTTAGCGTGGAAGTCACCTCATTAATTAAATGCTGTCCTCCTTCATTGAATTGCATGTTCCATGAGTGAAAACTCTACACGAGGGTGGTTTAAAGCACCTTGGGTCTGCGTTACCTTGGGTCTGTGTTGAGATTAATCAAATCACTGCTTTTGTTTATTTATTTCATGTTGCAAATGTGCTCTGGTGCTAATAACAAGAGAACATTGCAGATGAGAAAGAGAGGAGACGCAGTGGTCGTCCAAGGAAGCGGCGTAATATAGAGGGAAAGAGATTATTTGATGAGGAAAGTTCAAGTGAAGAAGAGGATTCAATTAGTGGATCAGATCGAGAAGATGCTCATGACGAAGAAGAGAAACAGGACGAGGAGGAAGAGGAAGAGGCTCCTTTGATACATTCGATTAGGTCATCATCGAAGTTGAGGTCATTGAAACTTTCAAGAGATGAAAACAAAGACCAGAGGAAAGGAGTCTCGGCTTCTAGAACATCAGGCGCGTAATGCATTTACACCTGGCTTGATGCAGCTTGATTCTTAAGTTCCTTGTAGAATAGTACAGTTCAAACTATGCTATGCATGCTCCCTGCAGAAAAAACAATCTGTAATCTTAGTTGATTCTTCTCATGATTCAAAATGCCCCCCAATTTAGGTAGATGAAACAATACAGTGATTAGTGATAATCTTTTCTCAATATTGTATCATGTTATGCAGCTAAGTATTTTGTTTACTTTTGTCATGCAGGGCCATCAAGCTAGTAACTGCCCGCGTGTGTTTTCTTATATGCATTCATGCCACAGCTGACAAGTTGTAGTTACATCTCAGAGCAGGTCTGTTTTCCTTGATAATTCCACAATAGGTTGCCTGTGTACTGTCTTCTTTTTCCTCACCTCTCTCACCAGCTAAGCATGTCATAGGAGGGCCTGTTTGGGTAATTAGGATGAGTAGGAAAAATGGAATGGAAATATAAATAAAGTGTGCTTATTTATTTATTTATGAGTATTAGGAACTATAGTGAAATTATACATATAGTGGTGGCTTGAAAAGTCAACGACCCATGCCCCACTAAAGAAAAGGATTCCACCATGACCAGCCAAAGGCCCATGCCCCAAGCCATATGAAGCCTGTTCTCGTGACAGAGTTCAGAAACCCTGTTGGTAGGGTGGCCAGTATGAGAAGAGCCACCTGTCAGTTCCATGCAAAACGCCCTTAGAAGCAGCCTTTCCCGGGTTGCCAAAAAGAGCAAGCAACCCGCCATGCCACCGCGTCAATTGAACAAAGCATTCTATAAATAACATCAATCACCTACAGTAATTTGTCACAATTATTCTATTCATTGTGAACCGTTTGAGAATTTAACAACAATCTTTAGCAAAGTAGAAATAAAAATCAATACATCTGCAGAATTCATAGGATCATGCATTGGGTCATTAGCTTTATCAGCAAATCAGACTCTGAATCTTGTTCACAGCTAGAACTAGGGGTAAGTATTTTCGGTTTGGTTTTTGCTTAAATAAAACAACCAAACTGAATTATTATTTTTTTGGAAATTTAAAACCAAAACTGGTTCATCTTATTTTGTTCGGTTAATTGATGTGAAAAACTGGAAAACCTCTATAAATTTATCTGGGCTTTTGTGATTTTTTTTGTAATTTTTAGGGGCTTTTGATGGGCTTTTAAAGCTTTTATGATTCTTTTAGCTTAATTTGCAAACCAACACTGTTGCATATTTCAAAGACAATGGTGCAGATTCTGCAGAAGTTCAATTAGGTTTTAGATAATTAAGTTTAAAATGCTAACGAATACAAAAGCCTATTTGTTTGTTGTTGCCTAAGAGGCTAAGACCAAAGAAATGGAATCGAATCCCGAATCTAAAAAAGGCAATTAAAAGAACATATCACGCGATTCAAGATATTACTGTTTCAAGAATAAATCC
>Ga0325411_1005294_pt1 | contig 14323 bp, 14 predicted proteins | sample PopdelMetagenome_13_FD_206181 | JGI IMG/M metagenome (GOLD analysis project Ga0325411, IMG submission 206181) | Populus deltoides microbial communities from Bellville, Georgia, United States - Xylem-PdIQD-R4 | ecosystem: Host-associated > Plants > Phyllosphere > Stem > Wood/Secondary xylem... | reverse complement strand
AAAAAAAAAAAAAATTGGTTTCTAGTCGACATAATATTAAAGGATGAAATTAAAAAAAATATATCAAATGAAAAACTTTGCCAAAGTAAATCCCATAAAAAAAAAAAAACAAATAAAAAGACTCAAGACAACTCAAGTTAGTTTGAGAATTATATACTAACTTGAGTTGTCTTGAGTCTTTTTATTAGTTGTTTTTTTATGGGATTTACTTTGGCAAAGTTTTTAATTTGATATTTTTTTTTTAATTTCATCCTTTAATATTATGTCGACTGTAAACCAATTTTGTTTTTTTTTTTTGTTCCATCCTTCAAGGTTAAGGTTTTTTGATACTGGGCTTCGTGACTTTCTTTTTATTTGTCTATCTCGATCCCATCGCTTGGACCTCAAGTTTGGTGGGTTAACTCAATATTTCTTTTAAGGTTTCTCTTTTAAAATTTAATATTTTTTGCGTTCTATCCTTCAACATTAGGTTGTTTTGGAATTGTGTTGCATGTTGTTTCTTTCATGTTTGATTGGTTGGGATCTTAACTTCATCATTTTGTTTACTATTCTTTTTTTTATTAGTTCTCATGTTTTTTTTAAGTTGGTCCATATTTTGTTTTACTCGGTCAGGTCTAGGACCCGTGTCATGTTTATTTAAAAACTTTTTTAAAACATGTTTGCATCTCTCAAATATCTTTTTTTTTATTGATAAAAAAAATGTTTTGGTAAGAAATGGAAGGCAGACCCACAAATCTAGTTTATTCTATAATGGGTGGAGGGGCATGTCAATGGACTTTGTAGTTAATATTGTCAACCCTCCTCATGGATAGGGTTTCATCTTTTTTTTTTTTCATCTTATTCAGTATACGAAGAATATTTTATATTGAAATTGATGAGGAGGTGCGAGCTCTGATTTGAACCTTAATTAATATTTTAATATATTATTGAATCTTTGTGATAAAATATTGGTTGTTTGAAATGATTTTGGGTTTTTTATTTTGTGTGTGTGCCAGTAATTTTGTGCATGAATGTGATTTGTGTGTAAATATTTGAATTTCTTGTGAGTTTAATTATTCGATATGATGTTATTTTTTTTTTGCATATGGATGTTTGTCATGAATGTGTGTGAGTTTTTTTTTTAATATAATAGTGGTGTTTTGTATAAAAAGAATATAAAAATGATTGCGAGCTATTATGGTTTTGTTGTTTTTTTTTTAACATGAATCAGTGAGTTGAAAGGTGTCTTTAACGATACTCTCTCAATTCACTTTCCATCATACAATAAATTATTATCCCACCGACAAGGTCTCTCTTAAAGTGACAAAATATAATTTTAAAAAATAAAAAAATATTATGTTCTTTTTATTGTCTCTATTTATAAATATGTTTTTGATAATTTTTATGCGTTATGACATGTTATTTTGTATTGTTATGAGTGGACCCGAATCGAGTCAACGTGACCTTACATAAGTCCAATGAATATGAGTAGTGCTTTTGGAGCCTATTTTGGTCATATTCAAAGAGCGGGGCTAAAACCCAATTTGTACCATCCATACGGGTGTAATGCTCACTTCAAAATCCAAAATCAATGAGATATTTTATTTTTAAAGATTAATGTAAAACTTTTCTTAAATAGATGAAATCTTTTATTTTTAGGGATTAGTGAAAAAAAAACTTCGTTAAAATTATATAATTGACGAAATCTCTTATTTTTAAGGATTAACGTCAAATTCTTTGTTAAAAATAAAAAAATCAATGAAATCTTCTATTTTTAGGGATTAAAATCAAATTTCTCGATAAGTCTTCTATATCCTTTTAAAAAATATAATAAGATTTTCTTTAATTATCAAGTGGCAACTCTATTATTTATATTTTTTTTCTTTTAATTATGGAGAGTTACGCATTCCTCATGGTATGACAGACATGATACCCAACCCATTTTCAAGTGGAGATTGAAGATCAAACTTCAATGTTTTAGGTCTCGTTAAGGGGCTGCTAGCTAATTTGAGATGGAAATGCACATGAAGAGTTGCAGGATTATGATTTTAATTATGTTTCACTTAGTGCTCAGCAATGTGCGAGTAAACTGGCAGTGCATGTTATGATATGAATTGAAGAAGATGTGAAAGGATGAAGAAGGAGATGATTTACATGAAGGACAAAATCTTCACTGTGTATTTCATAAATTATTCACTGTCTTACTTCTCTTTACATGAAGCACTGCTGTATTTATATACAGCTTAGTATAACAACTTCTAACACACTATATCATTCTATATTCATAACAGAATGGGAGAAGAAATGTAACAGATTTATTTTGTTGTATTTACAAATCTTGTTACAGCTGCCAGAATGGCAAGCGACTGGTGTGCAAATCGTGTTGTTACGTCCTGCATGTCCTGCGTGGTGTTGGCTACAACGTCCTGCATGACATGCTTGGTGTTAGCTGAGTGACATGCATTTGATGTGTCGTCTAATACCCCCCACAAGATGGAGAATAGAGATTAACTATTCCCATATTGGATAAGTTTGTCTGAAAAATGGAAGAAGGAATAGCTTTGGTAAAGATGTCTGCGAGTTGACACCGAAAGGCAACATGAGTAGTTGTAATGCTGCCATCTTGTATCTTGTCATGAATGGCATGACAATCCAATTCAATATGTTTTGTTCGTTCATGAAAAACTGGATTGGCAGCAATGTGCAAGGCAGCTTGATTGTCACAGTAAAGCTGGGCTGCTTGAGGATGAGATACACGAAGGTCTTGAAGGAGATAACGAAGCCATGTTAGTTCGGAACAAGTGGAAGCCATAGACCGGTATTCTGCCTCAGCTGATGAGCGGGAGACGATGGATTGTTTCTTGGATTTCCAGGAAATAAGGGAGTTGCCAAGGAAGATGCAGTAACCCGTGACTGACCACCTAGTATTAGGACATGAGGCCCAATCAGAGTCACAAAAGGCTCTGAGTTGAATCTATGAAGAAGAAGACAATAGAATGCCCTGGCCAGGTGCAGATTTGATGTAACGAAGGATTTGGTGAGCTATGGCAAGATGTGTTGTCGTCGGAGTGTCCATATACTGACTGAGAATTTGAACAGGATAACAGATATATGGTCTGGTGATGGTGAGATATAAGAGACGGCCAATGAGGCGGCGATAGGTGCTAGGATCTAGTAATGGAACCCCAGAAGTCTTGTTGAGCTTGAAGTTCTGTTCAAGGGGCAATTTGAGAGGTTTGCTGGCCAAGGTACCTGAATCAACCAAGATGTCGAGAGCATACTTTCTTTGACAGAGATGAATACCTGTCGGGGATCTAGCAACTTTGAGGCCAAGGAAATATCGTAAGCAGCCAAGGTCTTTAATTTGGAATTGTTTGTGCAGGAAGGTTTTAAGTGATGCAATGGAAGAGGAACAATTACCAGTGATGATAATGTCGTCAACATAAACCAGTAAAGCAAGAAATGAGGTGCCAGCCACTTTAGTAAACAAGCTGTAGTCAGCTTTGGATTGTGTAAAACCAAAAGCAATGAGAGAAAGGGAGAGTTTGGAATACCATTGGCGGGAAGCTTGCTTGAGTCCATATAGACTCTTAAGAAGCCGGCAGACTTGATTAGGACCACCGATAGAGTAGCCAGGAGGTTTGTGCATGTAGATTTCTTCTTCTAGATCACCGTGAAGGAATGCATTATTAACATCAAATTGTAAAAGAGACCACCCCTTTATTGCTGCAACAGAAAGAAGAACTCTAACGGTGACAAGCTTTGCAACAAGGGAGAAAGTTTCTGTTTAGTCAATGCCAGCTTGCTGTGAAAAACCTGTGGCAACAAGCCAAGCCTTCAGTCTTTCAACATTGCTATCAGCATGAAACTTAGTCTTGTAAACATATTTACAAGCAATGGCGACCTTACCAGGAGGGAGATCAGTAACATTCCAGGTTTGATTATGTTCCAAGGCACTCAATTCATCACTCATGGCTTTGCACCAACCTGGATGTCTCACGGCTTGTTTGTATGTAGTAGGGTCAGTGTGCAGTGAGACAGAAGTGGAAAAAGCAGCAAATGATGGAGAAAATCTTTTATAAGCAAGAAAGTTGTGCAAAGAGTAAGGATTACCAGTGATGGAAGTGGAGCACTTGGACAATGACTGAGAAGGCATAGCGAGGGAGGACTGGTGGTGATGAAAGTCTTGTAAATACTGTGGTGCTCGTCTGACCCTAGTAGATCTGCGAAGAGTAGGATCAAAAGAAGGTATGAGGGTAGGTGTGGTGTTTGACGTGGAAATGACAGAATCATCAGTTGCTGGCTGGGTGATAATGGTGGAAGGACATGGAGCAGAAACATCAGGACTGGGAGTAGCAAGAGAAAAATCAAGAGTGTTAGGTAAAGGTTTAGTGAACACAAAAGTGGTGTTGTCAGATGGAAGTGTGAAAGAATGAAAAGGGAAAATGGATTCATGAAAGACAACATCTCGAGATATAAATGTAGTATGAGACTGCAGATCAAGTAATTTATACCCTTTAATGCCGAAAGGATATCCAAGAAATATGCACATGCGGCTACGAGGGTCAAATTTCTTGCGTTGTCGTGAAAGGGTGGAGGCAAAACAAAGAGACCCGAAAATCTTCAAATGTGCATAAGTGGGAGGTTGATTGAATAGAAGTTCAAAAGGTGTCTTGTGTTTAAGTAAGAGGCTAGGAGTGCGATTTATTAAATATGTGGCTGTTAAAACGCAGTCACTCCAATATTGAAGTGGAAGGTTGGCCTGAAATCTTAGTGCACGGGCAACATTGAGAAGATATTGGTGTTTGCGTTCTACAATCCTGTTTTGTTGGGGTGTTTCAACACAGCTGGTTTGGTGAATGATGCCTTTGGTATGAAAAAAATCTTTCATGTGAAATTCCCCCCCATTATCACTTCGTAAGATTTTGATTTTACAATTAAACTGAGTTTCAACTAAATTGGCAAAAGATTCTATGTTACGTTTAGTGTCTGCTTTAGTGGGGAGAAGATACAACCGTGTACTGCGGGTGAAACAATCAACTAAAGTGAGAAAATATTTGAAACCATCATAGGAGGGAATGGAGCAGGGTCCCCATAGATCACAATGCACGATTTCAAAAGGTTGCGAAGCATGGTGGGAGCTATAAGAAAAAGGTAAGCGATGAAGTTTTGCTAAGGGACAAATGCAACAAGGTTTTTCATTGATAACAGAGATGTTGTGTTTTACTACAGGATCTGTGATTGAAGACAAAATAGGAAAAGATGGATGGCCTAGACGACAATGCCACAAATCAGAATTAATTTGCTTAGATGAAGCAGAAGCTGCAGCAGAACATTGTGAAATGAAATATTGAGATAATGTATGAACCAATAGGGATGGATAGACAGGAGAGTTGACAAAATGATAGAGTCCATTCCTCACTTCACCCTTCCCAATCGTTGTCCAAGATAGAAGGTCCTGAATAAAGCAAAAATCAGAGAGAAACATAACACAACAGGTAAGATGGGTGGACAATTTTTGTACTGAAAGCAAATTGAAATTAAAAGAGGGAATACAGAGAACTTGTGTAAGGCAAATTAAAGGTGTGAGTTAGACTGTGCCAACGTGTGTGGCAAAAACGTGTGTGCCATTTGGTAATTCAACTGGCTGAGAAATAACAGAGGTAATGGTAGTGAAAAAGGAGGTGCAGCAGACCATATGGTCTGTGGCTCTTGTATCGATGATCCAAGGTGCATGGGAAAGAGAAAGATTAGTGTGTGCGTGAGCATTCAAACAAAAATTGATACCAGATATGGGAGGAGAGAAAAAGGTATCAGGTGAAGTCCAGGGCTAAACAGGGGAAGAGGTTCCTGAGGGAAGCAGAGCCATGAGTTGGTGATATTATGCCTGAGTCAGACCTATCCGAACATTGCTGGAATTGTCAGCTGGAGCTAAAGTTGATTGTGCTATAAGAACATGTGCACCTCTGGGCTTAGTGAAGAGTTTGTGGCCTGGAGGATAGCCATGTAGTTTATAAGACTTTGCCATTGTGTGACCAGTGAGATTGCAATGAGAACAAATGGGAGCTGCAGCATTGCCAGCCTTGAAACAAGTGTCCAGCATGTGCCCAGTAATCTTGCAGTAGGTACAGTAGATGCGTTCCTGTTTGAACTTAGAGTGTAACGGGTATTTGGCAGGAAATGAAGACTGCCTTCTGACTACAAAAGCCATAGCATCATGTTGTGTGGAAGGAGAAGCAAGTTGATGCTGGCGTTCCTGTTGCTGAATGATGGAAAAGACGCGAGCAATGGTTGGAATGGGATCAATCAACATGATTTGGTCCCGTATGGCAGAATAAGAGTCATTCAATCCCATTAAAAATTGGAAGACATAATCTCGCTGATAACGATCAGAGATAATCTTCATGGCACCACAGTTACAAGATGGAATAGGATCATAAATCAATGTTTCATCCCAAATGGTTTTCAGCTTACCATAGTAAATACTAACAGTATCATTTTCTTGTGATAGATTGGCTAATGTTTTCTTCAACTGATAAATGCGTGGGCCGTTTTGATGTGAAAAACGATCTTGTAGATCAAGCCAGATATCTCGAGCACTGTTAACAAATGCTATGCTAGATCTGATAGAAGTGCTGATGGAGTTCTGAAGCCATGAAACCACTATGTCATTGCATCGTTCAAATAAATCGAAAAGAGGGTCTGCTTGGTCAGTTGGTTGGTTGATGGTTTCTGTGATAAATGCCAGTTTATTCTTGGCCCGAAGAGCCCTTTGCATTGCACGAGACCAAGTTGCATAGTTGTCGCCATTAAGTAGCTCTGTTACTAGGATTATGGCTGGGTTGTCTCCGGTGTCTAGTCGAAAGGGGTTGCTGTGATTGTTGAGATTCAAATACTGCTGAGTGGTTGTTGCATGAGTAGTGTTTGGGTTAATATGTATATTTGGTGAAGATTGATGTTCTGAGAAATCCTCCATGGATATTATTCTCTATAGCTCTGATACCATGATATGAATTGAAGAAGATGTGAAAGGATGAAGAAGGAGATGATTTACATGAAGGACGAAATCTTCACTGTGTATTTCATAAATAATTCATTGTCTTACTTCTCTTTACATGAAGCACTGTTGTATTTACATACAGCTTAGTATAACAACTTCTAACACACTATATCGTTCTATATTCATAACAGAATGGGAGAAGAAATGTAACAGATTTATTTTGTTGTATTTACAAATCTTGTTACAGCTGCCAGAGTGGCAAGCGGCTGGTGTGCAAATCGTGTTGTTACGTCCTGAATGTCCTTCGTGGTGTTGGCTACAACGTCCTGCATGACATGCTTGGTGTTAGCTGAGTGATATGCATTTGATGTGTCGTCTAATATGTTATTCAAATTTGTAATGAATGCTAAATCGATTTATGAAGTCAATATCTTTGTTTTCTCTTACATTATTATTATCTGTAAAGTGTTCTTGGATATTGCTAACATGATCAAATATGATAAACCACACGTGCGTTTTTCCACTTTCTCCTCCTGGTGATGATGATTCTCTTTCCACAACCATATTGGCTGTTGTTTTGTTTGCCAATAACACTAATTTTTTCACTGATAAGACTCTGCCTGAATATTCTTCCGAGGAAACAATGGGGATGTGGCCAATAACAAGTATCATCTACAGTATCCATTCGAATGTTGTCGTGCCAGCACCTGCTACTTGTAGTAAGAATGACAGTCGCCATGATGAAATCTCTTTGATCTTCTCTGCGTAAACTAAGCTTTCTTTGGACAGAACAATCATATTTCAAATGTTGGAACTTCAGAATTAAAACCGTGCATGGCCTGGTAAGTCAATCGGGTCACTATGTTCCTGTAAGGATCACTCTCTCTCTTCTCCTTCAAAAAAGCGAGGCATTTCTCCACCTCAGATTTGATTTCCAAGTACAATTCCTGAGCTTTGTCCTTGTCCCTCAGTTCCTGCTCCCTGCCTTCGAAACATAATCAATTATTCAAGTCAATCTACTTGCATTGACTAGTTGAAGTTTGTTCGTCCACAATTTGTCATTTCTATAGAAAGATGACCCATACCTTCTGTTTCAATCGGTTTGCCAAAATAGTAATAGAACCTGCCAGGAAATTTTGGTAGAATCCATGGATAGTGTATATTCTCGTTTCCCAACTCACCATTTATTTGAGCCCTGTCATTACAAGAAAGTGAAAAATCTTAAACAAGCTACCAACATAGGGAAATTAAATTTGAAATAAGGAAAAACATTCATATGTAAGGTACTGGAATGTTTTGATGGAAGTATCTAAGAAAAAAAAGGGAAATTCCGTACCTCACTCTGATACCCTCTTCTTCTGTTGATCTTCTAATTTCATCCCTTAGGAAAGGAATCTTCATTTGATCGTCCAAATCAAAAACCACCTGAGACGAAGAGTATGCTGCAATCAACTCTTCATTGAAGGGAAGAAGTAAAGTAATGGAAATGAATGAGATTAAGATTGAAATTTAGCTGCCAGTAGGACTGACTTCACCAAAATCATCTTCTCCAACAACTCCAAATGGCACAATTTTGGCTCCAAATCTAGCTGCTGTCCTCACAAACTCGGGATGTTCTGGCCAGAACAACTTGTACTGTTCACCCTGAAAAGTATGAAAACATTTGTTCGTACCAAAACCTAAAATGTTAAAACTTTTTGAGTGTGAAGAACATAAAGTTTCTATGACACAAAACAGACAGAAAAGGCTGCTAACAAGCTTGGTTCCAGTTTTACTATGTGCATAACTTGATGCTAAATCACATTTTATGGAGCAGAAAGCATGTATAATATATCAAAACAGAACGCGAACTGTGCACGGTGCACAACCTAAAATCGCAAAGGGGAGGCTGCTTCTTTTTCGATACGGTGGTGAATTTGTATTCTCGAATGACTAATTAAGACAAAGTCCACCCCAACTCCCTCTCAAAGGGTATTATTTGAAAACATCTCTATTTATGGTATATGAACATGTAAGATGGATTGAATTTGTAATTTATGGAATAATGAATTGCAATTCATTCCAAAGTTCTTCATGTTATGTTTGGGCCAAGCAAAATAGAAACAAACTCCCTCTACTAAGCAAGCGAGGTAGCATGTAAGATGGATTGAATTTCTATTTATATGCAGGTGATCACAAGATAATCGAATCAAAATTCAAATTTCCGGGATATATAACACAAATGTTGAAGAAATTATTTAAAATTGTAGGCATTTTTATCAAAAGGAAACTTCAAAGCTTCGGTACCTTCCGATGAGCAGCCTCGCGCGCGCCTCCTGGGTACAGTAGCACATGAGCCTTTGAAGATAGAAGTTTGAATAAGTTGGTTCCTGAAACTGGTACTGCACCCATTACCCTCATTAGATCAAAATCTGATAATGGAGGTAACGTCCCTTCTTTCTTCTTCCTCATGAAGAGAAGTGGATGCGCCAGCCCTCTCAGAAGAATATTTCTTTCCAACAACAATTGGGATACCATCGGGGCCAATTCATATCCCATTAACATATGATAGCCAACGAACAGGACTGGTCCGTCTGAAGGAATTCCTGCAAGGCCCTTCACAACCTTCCCACCTTCCAGAGTTGAGAGCATGACAGCACTTGTAGCTATCAGAAACAACCTAAAAACACAATAATTGTTAGAAAACATTATTTATGGTATATGAACATGATTCTGCTATAACTCCGATCCCCATAACTCCTCCTATAACATCGGAGGACTATAAGTGGTTGGCAGACGGGGTAAATATTGTCTACCATAACATAAATACAAATCAAGGTAGCAGTTATTGTAGGAAAAAGTCCATCAAATCAATAGAGTTCTTGCGAGGAAATTGAATTAAGCATGATTTTTCCATAGCACACAAATATTATGCCATTACAATGGACTAGCTGAGTGAATAGAAGTTTTTTGTCCTGATAATAGGAAATGATCACTCCTTATTGGAAGAGAATAAGATAATCAACCTGTTCGATTCGTATAACTTTTTGAGTTCGGAAGGGGTCGGTGGTACATAATCTGAAACATAGTCGTGGTGTATTCCGAGGCGATAGAAAGCAACAGAACCTTTGATTATTGTTGCCAAATCAATGCCATTTTCCTACCACAAATAGGCATAGCTACTAAATCAAACATGATATATTTTAGATGCAACACACTCAGGCACAAAAGCTGAGAGAGATTATCATACCAGGAGGAGGAAATGCCCACTGTCATTAAACTTGATATTCTCACATTTTGGGAGCGCACGAAAAAGTCTTTGACCTTCCTCTTCACTTGGTAGCAGCTGATCCTTTCCACTAAGAAAGACAAGCAATGAACCAAACATTTTGTAAGGGAATTAGACTTGTAGCTTCAAAACTCACAATTATCATGGAGGAAATACAGTGTTGACACTCATTGAACGGAAACAATTTGTAGAGGTTAAAGACAATAATTCTTAATGCAGTTTTTTTGTTGATTTCCTTTAGTTATTTAAAATTCAAGTGCAACACCAATGGCGAGTCCAAATTACAGCTCTTTTTGTCATATTAAATGTTTTTGCATCAAAACGGAATTATTTATTTAGCATTAGGGAATAGGGTGGTTTAATCGGAAACCTTTTTTTATAAATTTGGATTCTACTATTCAATACAGGTACAATCAATACACTGGGCTTTTGTCGCTCTTGCTTAAGAGTTACTACTACCTTGCTATAGATTCTGAAAGAGACAGACCTGGAAAGTACAACTGTTTGAGCTTTTACAGCATGGAGGCGAGAATTGGCGAATTCTGAAGCTGGTTTAAGCATCTGTAGCTTCCAGAGAAGTGTTTCTCTAGGTAAAAGGGCAGCTAAATCCTGTGACACAAAACCATCAATTTTCATTATCAAGACTGGCAACACATTCCAAACTAAGAATGTATCCAACAAAAGAGTCAGGTAAACATAACACTATCACCATCATTCATCATATGAGCATCAAAAGACATCTAGCACTGGTTATTTTCTTTTTCCTTTAGCAGCTAACATAATTTATGCCAACAATAAGAGAGATGCTTAAGAGAGCTCTTCATTTGCAGAATAAAGGTTTTTTGTTGATCTTACATTGAGGTGAGATGACATAGCAATAACGTCTTTTGATAATCCTCCAATTATTTGTTGTACTGGAATTCCTTTTACTGCATTGTCCATCACAATCTTCAAAGAATCACCTAAATGTATGCAACACAACGACTGGAGTCAACTGAGAGTAATATTGTATAGTTACTTAGTGTGATAACTTCTATTCGTGCTGACAATCTCCATTGAACATGGCAAGTAGCAAGCAAGAAAAACTGCATATGGTTCAAGACATATTTATCCAACATATAACATGAAGAATTTTGAATTTTTTTCTTTTTGCAGATATTTTTGTTAGTTTTAGCTTTGTCCCATTTTACAAGGGCAAGCAAATTGTCCTTAGCTATTATCAAAATCAAATATGTGTCACAGGAAACTAGCAAATTAAGGCAGACCATGTAATAATGGTAGATAAGGAACCTGTCATTAAGCTCAGCATATAAGAAAGGCTAAGCTGGTGTTCGATGGGTATGATTTCCAAGAAAGAGACAAGTGGTTGCAGTGGTGACTTCTCGAAAGATGTTGCTGCGATAAAAACATCAAATTAACAAGCATCATTTTGAATCATGAGCTATTTAGTAACAATCGGCGACATCTTTTAAGAGAGTTGCTGAAACAAATTTAATAATAAACTTAATTATTGAAAAGGAAGCGATTATTCACCTGGATTAGACAAAAGGAGTGAAAGATTAATGTCAGGGTTACGAGCTGCAACAGCTAGTGCAAGGCATGCTCCAAGAGATTCTCCAACAAGATATATAGGTCGTTTCGGCGAATGGTAATTCTCTGCTCTTACTGTTCTCTCAACAAACTTCACAAGGCCTGAATCATATTGAAGTAAATGTAAATGCACCTGAACTGCAGTATAAAACAAGTGATGGTGTAAAGATAGAAAAGAACCTAAAAAGGGTGTTCTGTCCTTAACCGGAATATGCAAGCACCATATGTCAAAAATCCTAGGGTTTCAGAAGAGGAGAAATCATGTGTTAGGCAGCATATATAACATTAGGAATCATCATGGAAATTGTATCCATCATGCTTTTTTTTGTAGGGAAATCTTGCTTTATATTTACAAACAATGGGGTATCTGTGAGTCATTTAGGGCTACTACAACTAATTGTATATGACTCGAGATTAGTCCTGTTCGAAGTAATGCTTACTTTCCAAGAGTATGGTGATGCTTACAGAGTCCTAGCCCAACACCATCAATCCCTGGACAATACAATACACGATGATATCTTATTTTTCATACTTCAATTGCCAACAAAGAAGAATGGTTCTAAATTCACTCTCATGCAATTTACAGGGAAAGGAAAACCAAAATTAATTGAGAGTGGTCACCAGGCAAAAATAGGAGGAGAGGAGAATTGTCCAGGCGAGAACCGCACTCCAACGGAGAGAACCACCGAGGTGGACCGCTGTCCTGTTTAAAGAAATTCTTGCACTGCTCGAAGTAATCATGGAAGCTTTTCATACTACTTGTAAACTCCATTTCTTTTTTCTCCAGCTCTAATACATACGGATTTTGCTTTTCTCTTATCCCCTCTGTTTCTACTTCTTCCCGCTTCTTTTTAAATCCCCTATTCCCATTTAAATTGGTCGTTGTCGTTCTTGATATGGGCTTCAGTTTTGGTTTGCTAGTTGATGACGAAGAGGGCATTACACGACAATGAACTGCCATAAAAAAGCAACCTCCGGTGACAGCCGACATGCTAGTAAGCTCTCTGATCTCTCTCTCTGCTTCTTTCTATCCTGGTGTTGGCAAACTTAAAGGAAGTTTGTCTGAAAGTGATTTGAGATTAAGAAAATTAATACTAATGGCAAGAACAAGGAGAGCAAAGAGCTGTCCAAGATTTAAAGGGATCACGAGGAGAAAAGCATGGCTCTCTAAAATGCACATTTTGAGAAAAATAATATTTGCTAGTTGCTTGAAGTCCCAAGACATGAAAAGCAGTATCTGATTGTTTGATTGCCATTATAAGCTGTTATTGTTTGTTTGATTGTGTAGCCTTCAGCCGCATGGATCTTGAATCTTTGGGTAGGTCGTCCACGCCTTGTGCCTCTTTGGAGGCTTATTGATGTATGCAGGCTCTCTTCTTTCTTTTTAGAATTTTCCAATTGGAGATTTCTGACAGGCAAAGACTAATTCATAGAGCCTTCGATACTCTTATCATGAAACTAAAGTCAAACTCATTGGCAACACTTGCAGGGTTCATTGACTGCTTGATTTTAAGCTAACTACAAACATATATACATGCGATCAAAACTTTTTGCAGGGCTCCCACCATTTCCTCTTACTATTTGCATTTTATGCATATTTGCAGAAGCTTCTGCCAAGAAAGGAGATCAAATTCAGCAAATGTTTTGTGCCTGGAATATGGGTTTAGAACAGCTATTAGATCAACTTTGATACATCATCAGAATTCAGGAAAGCAGCAGGCTCTTCAAGTGGCAGCACATTGAATTTCTGCCTGTGTTATGATGGGACTGACAACTCACAATTTCATCATAATAATGAATGCCATAACCTGTTTTGAGCTCCCATAATAAATAAAATAAAAAAAAAAGGAAATAACAAACGATGTTCCAGGCTACAAATAACTTTTCTAACTCAAATTTGTTTTTTTCAAGAAATCAAACCTGAGCTACCATGTCAGAAATTGAGTTTCACTTTGAGAATTGCCTAGAACCATCATTTTCCGGTCAAAATTTAGTTTGTCACGTCAAATTTGGTCAAAATCTATTTGTTGGGGTCAAAACCATCATTTTACTGTCAAATCAAGTTTCTCGTCAAAATTGGCTAAAACCATCTTTTACTGTCAGAACGAAGATCTTCGCATCAAAATGGATCGAAATCAGTTTACTGAGGTTAAACCTATCATTTTATGGTCAAAATCGGGTTCCCCATCAAAATCAGCCAAAGCATCGTTTGTAGTCAAAACTAAACTTATCACGTAAAAATTGGTAAAAACAATTATTTACCAGAGGCACATTCATCATTTCATGGCTAAAGCGATTTTAACCATAGTCTAGAAAGGAAATTTTTCGCAGTCGGTTTTTTTTTTTTTTTTTTTTTTGCGGTGAAAACAACCTTTTTATACTGATTTAACTTTACCCTTTTATATATATATATATATATATATATATATATATAAAACGATTACCCTTGTTAACACTGAAGCTCAACACCATCAGCCGCTGACAGT
>Ga0325411_1005293_pt1 | contig 14325 bp, 8 predicted proteins | sample PopdelMetagenome_13_FD_206181 | JGI IMG/M metagenome (GOLD analysis project Ga0325411, IMG submission 206181) | Populus deltoides microbial communities from Bellville, Georgia, United States - Xylem-PdIQD-R4 | ecosystem: Host-associated > Plants > Phyllosphere > Stem > Wood/Secondary xylem... | reverse complement strand
ATCATCATCATCATCATCATCCTCATTTGTCACTCATTCAGGTTAAATGGGCATGCAGGTGTGCTATTGGAAATTGCTATAGTCTGCAGAAAGACCATGAAACTGCCTTGAAAAATTTTCAGCGAGCTGTACAGCTTGATTCAAGATTTGCATATGCACACACCTTGTGCGGTCATGAGTAGGTCCCTTGGTTCCTTTTTTTTTTCTTTTCTCTTGATAACTGACGTAGTTGTATTTTCAAATGATAGAATTCCATATTAAATGTTGGATTCAGGTTTCATATAATTTTCTTGCAATTACTTTGTTACCTGCAGATATGTTGCCTTGGAGGATTTTGAGAATGGAATTAAGAGTTACCAGAGTGCCCTAAGGATAGATGCTAGACATTACAATTCCTGGCATGGGCTTGGGATGGTCTATCTTCGGCAAGAGAAAAACGAGTTTTCTGAGCATCACTTCCGAATGGCTTTCCAAATAAATCCGTGTTCTTCGGTGATAATGTCTTATCTTGGGACTGCTTTACATGCCTTAAAGGTTGCACCATATGCAAATTGATTGTTAAATTTTGGATTCCAAAATTGATAATGTTCCTATGACTTTCTTCTCATTTCCCCCCTCTTTGATTATTTTTTTTTTAAAAAAACAGAGAAATGAGGAAGCTCTGGAGATGATGGAGAGGGCAATTTTAGCTGATAAGAAGAACCCTCTTCCCATGTATCAAAAGGCTAATATACTTGTGAGCTTGGAAAGCTTTGATGAAGCTTTAGAAGTCCTAGAGGAGCTGAAAGAGTATGCTCCTCGTGAAAGCAGTGTTTATGCTTTGATGGGTAAAATTTATAAGAGGCGTAACATGCATGAGAAGGCAATGCTTCACTTTGGTCTTGCTTTGGATTTGAAACCATCAGCAACCGATGTGGCTACAATAAAGGTGATTGGTTTATTTCGCAATCTCTTGCTTTCTAACATTGGGAATTAAATGTGAAAGCAAATTTATTTGCTGAGAAAAATGGATTCTGAAATTTACCTTGTATACTCAACAATTCATAGCATTGGTCAGAGCTTGAACTACAGAGAGGAAACGCCTTTTTTTTTTCCACAGATTGATTTTAACTGGACTCAATGCCTAATTCACCTGAACGGTGGAATCTAGCTTTTTTTCATGGTCTCAGTCAAAACCATAACTTGAATCTTCAACTGAATTTATGGACTTTACCTCCCTTGTTTTTTCTTCGTTAGGGTGGAGTTACATTCTGTTGACATCTTATTTCTTAATATTTGACAGGCTGCCATTGAGAAGCTGCATGTACCAGATGAATTAGAAGACAGCTTGTAGGTCTTTTAACATTGGAGACACTTAGGCAGAAGGGAACACAACGCAAATTGTGCAGCTTAGAGCTGCTGGCCCCAAGGGGAGGATGGCCTGCTCGTGCTTTCGATGAATAACGAATACAAGAGCTTGATCCCGGGCTTTTATTTGGCATGTGGCGGCTCTTTAAGGTGGCAGCTCTTGCAGAAGTGACCTCAATTTTGAAGTTGATTAACATGCTGACAGAAGACTTGAGGTGACAAAGGCCCTAGAAACTGCCATACTTGTACCAATAGTTGTATAATCATATGTCAAGATGAAATGGTTGTATTATTCATTTGTATTTTTTTTTATAGATCAAATTTATTCTCTTGGCCCATCTACTGTCATTTGAACTCCTTTTTGGTAATGTCCACAACTATGATTTCAATGGGCATCATGACTTGATTTGGCAACGACACGAGAAGCGAGGTCTCAACTATATAAAAAGAAAAAAAAAGGTGGTATAGGCCATGTCCATAATCCTTTCTCTCATCACACACTATTGCGAAACTGGATAAGCCTTTTCGTCTCAGCTCAGGTCATCTCATCTCATGCCACAAAACAGAAGTTTCAAGGCAGATTTCCTACCATTTCATGATTTTCATCCATAGATTAGATTAAATTAGACCCGATCATTCTCCCTCACGGGAAATCGAAGAAAGAAATGCTATCCACACTGCAGCAGCCCCCTCGCTCCCTTTCTCGAATCCCTCTTCACCTTAAACCCCTCCGCTCTTTCTTCACCGTTGCGTCTGCTTCAGCTTCACAGGACCAATCCTCCCCGCCTTCATCTCAAATCCTCACCATCCGCCGCGCCCTCCTCTCTCGCCAAACCACTGCCACCCAACTAGCCGAGTCCTACATTTCCCGCCTCTCCCTCACCGAGCCCCACCTCCACTCCTTCCTCCACATCTCCGACACCCTTTTAAGAGATGCCCAGCTAATCGACCGCAAGATTGAAAAAGGAGAGGATGTCGGCCCCCTTGCTGGGGTCCTTGTTGGGGTCAAGGACAATATCTGTACTGCTGACATGCCTTCAACAGGTGGCTCCCGCATCCTGGAGAACTACAAGGCTCCGTTCGACGCAACAGCGGTTAGGAGAGTGAAGGAAAAAGATGGGATTTTGATTGGAAAGACTAATTTGGATGAGTTTGGCATGGGAAGTACCACTGAAGCTTCTTCTTTCCAGGTCTTCTTCTTTCTTCTTAATTTTTGACTCATGGGAACAATCAAACAAACAAACAAACACTTGACAGGCATTGGCAGTTTCTGCTGTTCATTTTCTAACAGGTGACTGCTAATCCATGGGACTTGTCTCGGGTGCCTGGTGGATCGTCAGGCGGATCGGCTGCAGCTGTTTCTGCTCGGCAATGTATGGTGTCACTTGGTAGTGATACTGGTGGAAGTGTAAGGCAACCAGCATCATTTTGTGGCGTTGTTGGATTGAAGCCAACATATGGGCGTGTCTCCAGATTTGGGCTCATGGCGTATGCATCATCACTTGATGTTATCGGATGCTTTGGTACTTCAGTTGCTGATACTGGCATCCTCCTTCACGTAATTTCTGGTCATGATAGATTTGATGCCACTAGTAGTAACCGAGTAAGAATTCTTCTATTTTATCCACTAAGGTCAATCAATTCTCTTTGATTTCTTGCTTTGAGAAACTGTGAGTTTGTCTCATAAATTTACTAGCTGACAAAACTTCAGATTCTGATGCTTGCTTAAGAGGAAGCAACTGAAATTTTCATGCAATAAGGGAAACGTGGACTTTTCTGGTCATTGACGGGACTGTTAGAGTTAATGTAGTTACCTGTAGCTGAAAGTGTCACCATCACTCGTATAAGCAAGCATGTTGATCAATGCAACATGCATTCTGTACTTGTTGCTAAAAGAACCAACATGAAATTGAGTTCTCCTGGATTGCAATGGCCATGGTGTTGTTGTGTTTCTGCTCAGAGCTTTTCCGTTGAATTTGAATATGCATATCTTTCAGTTTGGATCTGCGATAAAATAGTTTGATTTTGTGGTCAGAATAGTCACACTCCACCAATCAAAGAGTGGGTGGTGTGGATGCTGCGAGGTGATCTTTTTCATATCTTCCTTTATGGTCTGATTTAATGTAAAATAAGCTCTTCTATTCTCCTGGAATGATAATAACTCAGCTAAAAAAAAATAAAAAATAGGTAATGTTAGTAGCTATCCTGAAGCAATTGAATTTAGAAAAACATCATATTTCTGAAACCCATACAATCCAGCTAGAGCAGCAAGTCTTCAACAATTAGGAAGGACCCCAATTAAGCATTTTGGATTGATTTCCTATATTTTCTGGTTTATCATTCTATAGGGTTTCAAAGCCCTGTTTAGTTTTATTTTCTTTCTTGTATTCTCTTTTTGGAGGATGTGTTATTCTTCTTCTTGTATTCTTCTTTATTCTTTGTTTCAAAAAAGAAAAAGACTGTTCCTTACCATAATAGTTTCACTTTTCAGGAGGTTCCTGATTTTTCGTCGCAATTCACTTCTATAAATCTAGTGGAATCGAAACCATTGAAGGGGTTGAAGGTTGGTCTTATCCGTGAAACTCTTGAAGATGGTGTGGACAATGGAGTAAAATCTGCAATTAGTGGTGCCGCTTCACATCTTGAAGAACTAGGATGTACTGTGACGGAGGTCTAACTTATAACCTTTACTCAGCAGACATGTGTTTTTTGGTTAACAGATTTGGCTGATACTTTTTGTTTCCTATTTGGCGAATTGATTTACAGGTCTCATTGCCATCTTTCTCCCTTGGTTTACCAGCCTATTATATTCTTGCTTCATCAGAATCATCTTCCAACTTATCACGTTATGATGGTGTCAGGTAATTCTCTGACAATTAGTTCTCATTCGATATTTTTGTTGCTTTCAACAGAACTATATATGTTGTATGGTTCTATGTAATTCAGCACTTCCAGTTTAGACAGAAGATGACATGGTAAACATTTTAAATTAAGTTAAGGCGTATAGAGCTATAAGTGAGTGTTTACAGATTTCGCATTGTGGAGTTTGTTTCATATGTTTGAGTCATATTCCATTTCTCTGCCTGTACAATGTAGTATAAAATAAGACCACAGTGGGCTATAGACTAGTTATCTTGGTTTATTTCAAACTTTTGCACTGAGGTGCTGTTTTTAGCTGCTTATAATATTAAGCACCCCATAAAAATTTAAAAAAAAATAGAAAAAATTGTTTTTGTTGGTGTCCAGTTTTTGCCTCTTCTTGCATATCTATATTGTCTAGATATATAGACAAGCAATCATTCTTCTACATTGGCATGTAGGTATGGGAACCAAGTTTTTGCTGAAGAGTTAAATGCTCTTTATAATGATTCCCGAGCAAAAGGATTTGGTCCTGAGGTATGTATCATCCTGGCAGTCATTGTAAAGAAGTTGTTCTGTTCTTTTTTCCTTGGAAAATAAAATGGTATAGTCAAATATTATTTGAGATGTTGCAAGGTATTATCACCAGCTCCCATTATAATAGACTGCTTATGGCTATTATCACTTCAACTGAAAGTACAGATTAGCCATGCACAGACAAGACCCTTGAAGTAGTATTTATTGCATACTTTCAGGTCCAAATGAGAATCTTGATGGGAACATATGCGCTCTCAGCTGGTTATTATGACGCATACTACAAGCGTGCCCAACAGGTAAATATTTCATTTAATTAGAGTATCTAAACTTTACTGTTTGAAGATGGATACTTAAATTCTTGTTCTTAATGGTTACAGTTTCATGATTTTTAGAGAATCTGAATTCTGACATAAAAAATTCCTATTAAACCCAGTTATTTTAAGAACTTTAGGTCTTCAAGAAGAAATTCATGATTATAATAGTGTTTTAGGTGAGGACCTTAATTCGGAAAAGCTTCAAGGATGCATTAGATGATAATGACATCCTAATTTCTCCTGTGGCGCCGTCTGCTGCATATAAAATTGGTATGGTGCCCACAACTTTTTGGCTTTGGCGGACATGTTATCCATACCTTTGCTTTGATATGATTCAATTTAATAGGTAATGACATAATTGCTGTCAATATTTACAGGTGAAAAGAAAAACGATCCTTTGGCAATGTATGCAGGCGACATTATGACTGTGAGAATTTCTCTGCTGCTTTATGTTTAACTTGCCTGTTCATGTCATTCCCCTGTCCCTCTTTCCTGTTTTGAAATGGTGGGAGAGAGAGGGAGAGATGGAGGGAGATAATGCCTAAGGTTAAAAATTGAAAGGCATGGTTTGTGCAGGCTGCAGTTCTAGAGTTAAAAATTGGTATACTTTTGTTGTTTGAGAGAATGATAAAGATTAAATAGATTTGGGTTGGTACTTGACCTTTAAGTGCACTAAAATGGCATCAGAAGATATATGGTTATATGTGGAATTTGGGTATTGTTTTGAAGTGAACATGGGTAGGAAACTGTGAAGCAGCTCCTTAGCAGATGAATGGATAGCAAGGACGTTTTGTATGTAAATAACACCGTAAGTAGGAAATGCAATTGATAGAGGCCTTGGGAGGAACATGCAATCCCAGCATAAGTGAGTTTATGGGAGGTGATTATCAGTACTCCAAGGATAGTTTCAGTAGTTAGGAAAAGAGTGCTCTCGAAGCAATTACCAGCGATGTTCTTGATCTGGATATTCTTTTAAAGGAAATGTTTAGCTATATATAATAAACAATCTAGAGAGAGACAGTGTGGAACTTAGAGAGAGAAGAAAAGAGTGCTCTCGAAGCAATTACCAGAGATGTTCTTAGAGAGAGAACTTAGAGAGAGAAGCTATGAAGCCCAAAAATGTTCAGCAATCCCTCAAATGACATAAACAAGGGATATTTATAGGCAAGAGGTGTGACAACATGGCTGTTACCAGGTGTCAAATACACCATTGGCTATGCATGTGCCACATGTCCAGAGTGCCACATGGTTACACTCACAAATTTCTCCAGAAATGGTTAGGGCCAGCTTTGATTGGCCTTAAGGAGCCCTATTTCAAACGTATCATGCCACATTTCACATTACTTCTCACGGTTCCAAGTAGTAGTCATAGATCCTGCCTTATCCTCCTGAACCTTTGGCTCCTTTTGCGTATAGCATTTCAGTCCTTTGTTGAATATGGCGCCTCAAATAATATGGTTTCTCCAATTGTCCATACTCTATAGTTACAAATTGGACCTTGTTTAGTATACAATTCCAGAATTGCAAATATGGTATAAATACTGTATTAGTTGAAATTCAGCCCCTAAAGTAATTATTATTGGAATAATTTCATGTGGCTACAGAATGTTCACCAATCACTTCAAAGGGTAGAGGACCGTGATGGACTTGTAGAATGTCTTGGACCAATATTTCGTAGCTTTATTCTTGTTTGCTTTGCTATAAGCGAACCATGCAGATGTTGGAAAAATTTCTACAAGTTGATTTAGCTACTTTTCTCTTGTTTGTTCGCCAGAAATGCATCTTCACTATGAGAGTGATATTATTGTTTTGAGAAATAAACTGCAGTGAAGTAAAAAAATGTTGGACAGTGTTTATACGGCAAGTCTTATGTTTCTCTACCATCTGTTTTACCATGTAAACACAAAAGGAGGTAAATAATAGACTAATAGTGCTGTTATAAGACAAAAGTTGAAATCCTCATCATCCAACACAGATTCATTACTTTTCCAAGAAACTGTGCTTTATAGATTTCTGAAAATTTGAGTTGTGGTTTATTTTGGTTAAAATAGTTTGAAGCCTTAGAATTGTTATGACATATCCTGCCTTCTGAATTCATCTGTTTTTTTCTTTTGCTCCAGAATTTTTTCTTTCATTGGTTACAGTCATACCATTTATTTCCTGCAGCCAAGATTACTCTTATGTTTGTTTCTCACATTAAGCAACTATATCCTCGCCTGCAGGTCAATGTTAACTTGGCAGGGCTACCTGCATTGGTTTTGCCATGTGGATTTGTTGAAGGGGGGCCTGTAGGACTTCCTGTTGGTCTTCAAATGATTGGTGCAGCATTTGATGAGGTATTGAAAACTTGTATTTTTTACAAATTCTATTATGGCATAGAGATACGAAGTTCACCTTTTTTTCCTCTGAAAAACTTAACTAAGAGAAATGGATGGTTATTTAGTATAGGAAGATACAAGAATAAGGAGCAATTAGGGGGGGAACGGATTCCAAGGAGGTTTTAGCTCTAGGCGAGGACCAAATTTGGGATAGTTACATCTGTATTTTTTCTTAGGTAGTTGTACCTTTGGTTTTGGAAGTAGGATCAGCTTCAGTTGAGCCAGGTTTTTGCCTGCCCATCCCTAGCACTAAAGCAGGTCTGATTCTGGTCAGGTTTCAATCTAATCCATGTTGGATTTGGGTTGTAAATAGTTGATATGAAGAAGATTGAGTAATTTATTATTGGAAAAAACAATGAAAGATAGAAAATATATCATGTTATTCATGGTTAGATGAAATATAAGAGATAACTTAGTCTCTCATTTTATGATGATGGTGGTTTTATTAACGTTAATTTAATTGTCGTGCCATGTTGTCAAGCATGCTTTGAGACCTTCATTCTCCTTGGTTTTTATATATAGTTATAATGTAAAAAGTTAAGCAATAAACTAATAAAATAACAATATATACGAAATAAATATTATTTAGATGTGGGTTAGGGCTGCAAAAACCTGCTCTGTCCTGTGCCCCTCCGGTTAGGTGAAATCTGGGTTTTTTCCAACTGGATTGGGTTGGGTATCTGTTAGGTCATACTGAAATTGCTCTCCCTAATTGGTTCATGTTAGTGCTACTATTCAATCATTTGTGCTTTGCTTTCACTAATCCTTTCCTTGAAGCATGCTCGAAACACCATTTGTTCATGTTGTGCATTGGTCAGGCCTTTTTTCTGTAACCCTTACGACCCTAGTCATCACTCACCAGAAGTAAACATATGATTATAGACTAGTTTAGCTTGATGAATGTGTGAGATGGTCATGGCATTTTGCTATGAAGCACGTAGAGAAATGGCAAATGCTTGTTTAAGGAGAGCTACATCAAACCTTTGCTATCTTTTGTCGTGAATGGTTGGTTTTATTTCAAATGTTGAGCAAGCAAGAAAGTTATTGATTTCTTGTTCATGTTACTGTAAATGCAGGCTAAGTTGCTCAAAGTTGGTCATATATTTGAGCAGACTCTTCAAGGTTGCAGATTTGTTCCTCCCATAGTAGCAGATGATCTTGCATATTCCCAACGGTAATGCTGTCTTTGCCTTTTAGGTTATAGAAGTCAAGTTCAGATAGAATGCCTGAATAACTCTTGAGTAGAACACTGTTTGGTGAACCTCATGGTTTGACGTGAAGCAGCCTATACAGATCTTTCCAACCCACACAATTGTGTTGGAGTTCGGTTGAAGCTCTTGTTAGTCATTGTAATTGGACTGTTCAAATTGAAATGAAATTTTGGTTGTCCCCATAACTCTTTGTTAAATACCTCTCACAATCAGTCCAAAATATCTTTGTTGAACTGGAGTTTTGTAGATATAAGAAAAACAGAGCATATTTTTAGTCCCTCGACATGTGCGGCAACTTGTTCCAGTACCGTCGCCTTCTCGGGCTTCGGAAACCTCAAGCATGCAAACACCTCCATTACAGTTTTGCTCCAAGTACCACACATTTTGACTCTCAGCTCCCAACAAAATCACCACCAGCACAACATTCAAGCCAAGACCCGGATAAAACCATTGCAACCCAATTATCAAACTGCAGGGCATACGAGAATTGAACCAAAGTTATGCCCAAGTTATTCACACCCGCTTTCTTGACTTTTATAGTGTCCCATTCCATTGGAACAACATCATTAAGATGTTATACTAGAATAGATACTCCTAAACTAGCGTCCTCACCTTATGCTCCCACAATCACTCTCTAATAAAGCACTACAAATCTATGTATCCATGTCCCATGCTGGCATCACCCCTGATTATTATACGCTTCCGATTGTCTTGAAAGCCCCATGCCAAATTACTGGGTACTGAGTGCATGCGTGCATGGTGGAAAGGTTCAAGAGGGAAGACATTATTCTGATACGATGAGGAATGTTTATGGAATAATGCCCCGATTGCAGCTGGTGCCTGGTGGATCTGCTCGGCCGGATAAATCTTTTGGCTGTTTTTAAGTTTAAAATGTATTAAAATAATATATTTTTTAATTTTTAAAAAATTATTTTTGATATTAGTAAATTAAAATAATTTAAAAATATATAAAAAATAATTTTAGGCAAAACAAAGTTTAATTATTTGGGAAATGTGGCGTGTTCTAAAATAGAGGAATGTTTGAGATTGTGGTGCTGATTGTTTTTTTAAGTACTTTTCACTTTAAAATATATTAAAATAATATTTTTTATTTTTATATTTTATAAAATTTATTTTTAACATTAATATATTAAAACAATTGAAAATTATAAAAAAATAATTCAAAGCAAAAACGTGCTTTTAAAGGCAAAAACAAAGTCAATCAAACTAGTAATTTGGAAAAAACGACGTTAAATTGCAATGATGTGAAAAATTACTAGATGATGCGAGCATGTATTTTTTTTTCTTGCTCCTCACCTAAAACCTGGAATACCTAAAATCCCTTTTGACACATGTGGATCAATGTTAAATCCATCCTTTTATGAACATTATAACTGTTTTAATCTCTTAATTTTGGTGCATCACTTCTTTAAGCTAAAATCAGGATCATTTCTTAAATGTATAATTTAATTGATCAGACCTTAAATTTATTTTTTAAAGGTTACTAGTTCGAGTTTTACAAATCTTAAAATCATTGGAGGTTTACATGATCGTTAATTTCAGGGCCCGTAGAATTAGTCGAGTTATACACAAACTGGTCCGAATACCAACATTAATAATAATAATAATAAATCAGAATTCATGAAATATAAAATGACTCCATGCTTACTTGCCACGCTAACTTCACAGGACCCTCAAATTTACATCAAAGTTTGTAATCACTTAAATACTTATTTCTTATGACTTAAAAATTAATTTTTTTATTTTATAAAATTACTAGAAATTATTTTTATTAAAATCATACCTAGTTGTTCACAATCATATAGAAATTAATGAAAAAAATAATAATTAACAACTCAATATATAAAAGTATTTAGTAATAAAAAAAAGAGGTTTGGATAAGCATGCCTGACTTTGAAATCAAGGAATCCTGATCCTCCCAGCCCAGCCCAGCCTAAATGTTAAATACGGTAAACTTTTTACTATATCTGCAAGTTGCAACTCTCTCTCACAACCATTTGCATCAAACACCTGGACTGCGCCAACACAAGCTTCAACTGTAAGCCAATTTTCAACAGATCCTTTGATTTTTCCGCCTTTTTATTATTTCTCTGATCTCCTTTTCTTTGCTGGTATATTTAGCTTGCATCATGTTTAATCTCGTGGGTGAGTAGGTAGGTGTCTTTTTTTAGAAAGAAAGAGTCTTGATGGTATCAAATTTGTTTAATAATGTAAGTGTAATTCAGAGATTGAAGATTTCATTCAACACGAATTTAACCCAAAAAAGTAGAATGGAATTGCATTACGTAGATACCAAGTCTTACCAGGGAACCAGAATCTTAGGTCACCATTGCTTGTTTATTAGCTGTTGACTGGAAGTAACAAGTAAGGTTTCTTTTTGGGAATTCAAGGTAATGACCGTAAAAAAGTTGATGTTCTTTCTTCTATAAGAATTAGGGCTAAAAGGAAATAGTTTTTATATGCAGTGCTTAAACAGGAAGGGAAGCTAATTGAAAGACTGATTTGTGGAAGCACTTGTCAGAAAGTGTAACTTTTGGGACAGTTGAATTGATGTTGCATTCCACTCGCGGAGAAGTAAAATACCATAATAGCTGTCTTAGGGTTTTTTTTGTTTTTTTTGTGATGTTATTATCTTGTTTGTGAAAAATATCATCCTCCAAAGTATAATCAAATAGCATCATTCTAATCTGAGTTTTTCTTTTAATTTTTTTCTTAAAGCTATGAATTTCTCCAATGTTGTTATTATGATGACTTTCACTTGAGCTTCAAGGATGATGATCGCCTAGATCTTATAAACTTGAACTTCTGCAAACAAGCAATTATAAGCTAAATGTTGTAGTTATGGCATTTTTTCTTAGTGCTGTAGTTCGGGGTGCTAGGTTATGCTATGCATTTGATTAGAAAGTCATGATATTCTAGTCATATGAAAGAGGATACTAAGTTTTCTATAAATTTTTGGAATTTAGAAACTTAAAAGATAGGGTCTAAATAAAGAAACAGGACTTTGTTTCTTTTTCATCTCTAATTAGTCTGTATAATCTGGGAGTTTTGATTTTCTCATGCTCTGTAGTTTCAGCTGGTCTAATGTTTTCATCATTGAACTAGAGTTGCAACACAGCTCAATGGATGCTGAGCACAAGTTTGGAGTCCGGAAACTAGAGATATTAGATAAAAGCAAAGGTTTCATAGAGCTATTGCAACAATTAACCATTTGTGATTCTGTTTCGGATAAGGAGTTTGAAGAGCGTTTTCAAGAGATCAACTCATATGGTGATGACCATCTTATTTGTGTGATCGAAGATGATCGTTCTGGGAAGATTATTGCAACTGGGAGTGTTTTTATTGAAAAGAAGTTCTTGAGGAATTGTGGTAAAGTTGGACATATCGAAGATGTTGTGGTTGATTCTGCTGCCCGAGGGATGCAATTAGGAAAGAAAATTATTGAGTTTCTTACAGATCATGCTCATTCAATGGGGTGTTATAAGGTGATTCTTGATTGCAGTCTTGAGAACAAAGCATTTTACGAGAAATGTGGTTACAAGCAGAAAGAAGTTCAAATGGTGAAGTATTTTATTTAAGAAATAAAATTTTTGTCCTCTTTCTTGTCAATATTTGTTGAGCTTCTGATTCTCCTTGCCATCCCTTGCAAACTTGAGCTGATAAAAAAATCGAAATCCTTTACGTTCCACCCCTTTTACTCATTTCTGCAACCATGTTCTTGGAATTAACTTGAAGTTGTATCCAGTAGAGATCGAACTACACTCAATTATTCACAAGTAAAAAGTATAAATCTTAACAATGGATTTGATCTACATTTCTAGCCTTTATTTGTGAGTATTAAAAAGAAAACTGAAACTTGAATATCAAATCGTATTTTGAAATCGGAAATTCACATTGCTGAGGATTCAACAACCATGGGGCCATACCTTCTCTGCCTTGCAGCCTGTTGCTTTGTGTTTGTTCTTGCTTGTTTGGTTGGGTTTTATGTCCGAATTCGTGGGGCATTCGTTACTGTAATAATAATATAGCTGCATTTTGAGATGGAGCATCGTTGGTCATGATGTTGGATTTTGCAATGGTTTACACATGTTTTCTATGGCATTAGCTATTTGACCATGTTTTGCATGTGATTGGATTTTTTTAAAAAACAAAATTACATATACATACATTTAACTAAATAAATTAAGAATAGCATTTGCATTAATAAATTAAAAAAAAATCATTAGTGAAAACTAAAAACAAAACTGAAAAAATTAAAAAAATATATGTAAATTAAGATATTTGACCTCACAACATGGTTCATATACCTTATTGTGTTAAATAATTTTGTTTCTTAAAATTATTTTTTTATTTAATAAAATGATAATAGAAATAAATACATACATGAAATTAATTGAATAAAATTGAAGGGGAAATAATATTATATAAGGTTGCATATATTAGAAATATTATCTAAAAATAAATATTTTTTATTTTTAAAAATAAATTTTATTTATATAAAACATAAAAAAACAATATAGATGAATTAGAATAATCTCTTTAAAATTTAAATACATACAAAATAATTAAAAACCAACAACTATTTTAAAAAGGCTAACTAAAAAATTAGAGAGAAGGGGTATTAATTTGAATATAAATTAAAAAATTATTTTAAAAAAATCATGTTAAAAAAAGCAAATTAAAAAAAAAGTCAAGTGTTTTTGGGCTTGACAAGTCAGGCTAGCACACCTAGCCCATTTAGAAAGGGACCGCGAGCATGAGCCGTTATGTAAAAAAAATAGTGATGGGTTGGATAACCTGTCGTATGCTGCAATTTGTTTTAAAAGAAAATAAACTCAGACAACTTGTCAAATGTTTTTCCAAAATTTCAGCTATTATGGTGATCAGAAAAATAGAAATAACTGATTTTTTTTGTTTAGAAACCCAATTTTTATCTTATTTTTTACCCAAAACATCTAGAAAACACCATAAACATTGTCTTAACCCAATGTCACGACATGACACCTTAATAAAATCATAAATAACCTTAAAAAACCATATTATAACCCAAAACCAAAACTCTTTTCTATATTAGATCTAGGTTTTTAGGTAGTTTGAAGGTGGAAAAACACCTAAAGAAACTTCTCTTATTAAATGGAATTTGTTGGGATCAAGATCGGTTATTGTGGTGGTCATAATCAATGTCAACGCTGCTTTTCTTTCTACCCCTAGAAACTTCCACATTTATCTTTAATTAACACAAATAATTTTTATTTTATTTTATGATTTATTAATTTATATATTCAGCATACATAATCCTTCTATTTCTCAATTGATTAATTTTATAATATTCAAAAATTTTACGTAATGATAATAGTTTTTTTGCGTTAAAAAATAATTTAAAATCGTATATCGGGAGCACAAACTAGTATAAACTATGTAGGAAAGTGTTTGTTTTGTTTACGATCCACGAAGATGAATGTGTATCCTTTTGCTCATTTGATTTTTTTTTTTTTTTTTTTATCTTAGTTTCAGGAAAAGATCGCGCGCTGTTCCCTATATTCTTCATTTGTCCTATCCTAACATAGGATTGTTTTTCCTTGGTCGATCATGCTCCTATCTAGTCACTTGTTCAATTAATTGTCGACTTCTTCTTCAAATTCCATGTTCAGTCAAGTC
>Ga0325411_1005291_pt1 | contig 14329 bp, 6 predicted proteins | sample PopdelMetagenome_13_FD_206181 | JGI IMG/M metagenome (GOLD analysis project Ga0325411, IMG submission 206181) | Populus deltoides microbial communities from Bellville, Georgia, United States - Xylem-PdIQD-R4 | ecosystem: Host-associated > Plants > Phyllosphere > Stem > Wood/Secondary xylem... | reverse complement strand
TAGACAGGCTTTTCTAAGCATTTACGAGGGATTGCTTGAATGTGATTTGTCATGGTAAGGAGGCCCAAAGGAGGTTTCTTACCAAAGCATTAAAGAACGCTATCATCTGCCACATACATCTTTCTAAATTGAAGAAACAACTGACTTGCTAAATTAGACAGAACATAGAGTGCAGGGGGACTTACCGGCATTTCAAGGCAGAAAATGCAGTAGTGCAAGCCAACCAAGTTAAGGAGCACATTAAGCTTTGGTTTGAAAAGGAACATCTGCACATCTTCAAAAGAAAGCTGCATGGAACTCAAATCTTCAATTGCTTTTTGATAGTCCCCAACATCAATTGATTCAGACAGAGAACATTGCTCCACAAACCCAACTACTTCGGCAGCACTACCCGCCTTCTCTCTGTGCATCCTTATATAAATCTCTTTCCACCCCTACCTCCACACAAAACTTTCAAATTAGCAAGCTCACAATGGCATACTTGGCAATAATTTGTCACATTTTATACACAGCCACAACAGTCTTCTATCAAAGAAAGCAATCTCTTTTCTCTTCCGTGGCATTTGAATCATAAAGAAAGTGAAAAAGTACACTGATAATAAAAACCGTGAAATGAAATCAACATAAAGCAAACTACCTTTTCACCATAACTAAAGCACCTAGAAGCTTTAATCAAAATTCCATTACCATTATTCAATAGCACATCTATAATAAGAAAAACTAACAAATGGGCTTCTTTCATTTTAACACGAATCACTAACAGATTCAAAAAGCACATTCATAGGCAACATTCAATAACACAGCTTGAATGAAAATAACAATAAAAGGGTTTGATTCATTTCAACACGTATCACTATAAATAACAGAATTAGCTGATTGAAATTACAAAATTCACTGATAAGATTGAATAACACAGCTAAAGTGAAGAAATAAAACTGGGTTTGCTTCACTTTCACAGAAATAGCTGCAAGAAACAGAAAAAAGCGATTAAAAAGAGAAAGATCAAACCTTGGTGTTGGGGTCGAAAGAAGAAGAATGAAGCGAAGGCCATCTCTGTTTGGTAAGTGACTCCCATATAGAATCGGACCCACATGAGTCCCTCCAAAACTGAGAGCAACTACCCAATGAACACAGATCCAATACCTTCAAAACATTTAAAAAAAAAATATGAAAATATCAATTTTTACATTTAAAACAAATGAAAAAAAAAAAAAACCATTGTGGTTGCAAAAGAGAAGGAATTGAATGTTATTTCGAACCTGAAGAGATGATGCGATTTTGACGGCAATATCAAGAGGGAGTGTGCGTTGTATATTTCTCTCTGATTGTTTCATTTTGATTATTCCTTGATAGAAGCAGAATTGAATTGTTTTTTTGGAGAAGAATCGGTCCAGTTCTTATGGTGATGAGACGTAAAATGAGAGAGAAGAAGAGTGATAGAAGGAGATAAAATACAATACTGGTCCCTGTTATTTGAGTTCTTAGTCATCTTCACCCTATAGCTTTGGTTTGCTCATTGTTGCCCTTATTTTACAATTTTTGGTAGCATCTGCCTCTTTTGATTTCGGGTTGTGGTCATATTTTCTCGTATGCTGTGGAGGTAATGACAAGTCAACTGCATCAAGTTAATCGTTTTTTTTTAATTATGAATTAGTTTTAATGATTAGTTTTAGTTTTTTTTAATGAGATTATTTTTATCTTAGGTTACATAGCAAGTAAATGGACTTGATTTATATTATTTTATTAATTGATTTTTTAATTTTAATTACATAATTCAAGATTTAATCATTTATAATTTGTTTTATGTTGGATTATCTCAGTTTTATAATTTGAGTCGTGATTTTGTCATGTTAACTGGAGCTGATTTAAATTTTCTTTTAATTTCATCTTTTAATATTAGTTTACTGAAGATCATACTTTATAATTTATTTTAATTTATTTTATATTGAGTTTTCTTATTATCATAATTCAGGTCGATGTTTTAGCATACTAACTAGAATTAACTCAAATTATTTTTTAATATTGATTTATTGAATATCATACTAATTTGTTTCCAATACCTTAAAAAACACAAGAAGAAAATATCAATGATTACATTTAAAACAAATGAAAAAAAAAACCATTGTGGTTAATAAAGAGAAGGTATTGAGTGTTTTTTTTTCGAACATAAAGAGATAATGCAATTTTAAGGGCAATATCAAGCGAGAAGGTGCGTTGTATATTTATATCCTATTGGTTGAATTTTTTTTATTATTATTAATATAAATATTTAAGTTAGTTTATGTATATATTAATTAATTTTATAAATTTTAAAATTAATTACAATATAAATCTCTACTAGCAATAAAAAACACACTGATTGGTTGATTTTGATTACTGCCTTGATAGCAGTGTAATTGAATTGTTTTTAGGAGACGACATGCTCCAATTTTTATATAATTGTTATATTGTTACTTTATTATTTTCTCTTGTACTTTGCTTCTAGAATAGGATGATTTTTTTTATGATATAAATATTTTTTCAAAATTAAGGGGAGTTATTTTAGTAATTGTGTTTTTAATGCAAACTAAAATAATGAATGTAACTCTGGAATAAAATAATTTAATGCTTTCTGCACAATAATATTTTTGTATTTCATGTTTGGTCGAGCAGTCGAATTATGACATTACTCATGCCATTCTAATTTTTTAGCCCTTGATTCAGAGGCTTTGTAGTAATTTCATCATGGTTTGTTTGTGATTGTTAATTGGTCTTGGGGGTATTTCTTGTTTTGTGCAATTAAAAAATCAAAAAAGTTATTGGCGCGTGCAAAGCATCTGCTAGTGCATCAACCGCTCCGCTGACTTCAGACGGCGTGTGCAACTGGCTCTAGTTGCTAGATTGGTGCTTCTAACACATCATTGGATTTATTTCACCGTCCTCTCTCTTCCTGGATGACATGTGTATGGTGGTTTGGCGTAGTCTAGCCGGAAATGTCTCTTTTTTTTTCTTTTCTTTTCCTTCTCTTTCTTCTTGGATTTACATGCAGGCTATGCAAAAATCAAACCAGCCCTTCAATTGATTTTTTTCTTTAGTTTCAATCCTTCTTCTTTTATTTGTAATTTTTTTATTTATATTGTTGTTTCTAATTGGGTTTTATTTTTTTTATTTCACCCCTGGTCATTTGATTTTTGAAATTTATTTTCAAATTTGATACTCATTCTTTGAATTGTTATTTGTTTTGTTTTGAATTGTTTTCTTAATTGATTTGTTTTTTTTTTTACAATTTAACCACAGTCATTTATTTTCATTTAATTTTTTTGTGAAATTTGGTCATTTTTTTAGTTGCTATTTTTAAATCATTTTCTTGATGGATTGCTTTTTTACAATTTCATCCTTGAATATTTAATTTTATTTGATTTTTATGTCGGATTTAGTCTCAATTCTTTTAATTTTTTTTTTGTTTTGCATGGTTTTTTATTAATTTGTTTTTCTCAATTTCATCCATCAATGTCAAATTTAGTCCTAATAATTTCTCAATTTTTTTGGGATAATTTTGATTTTTTTTTCAAATTTCATCTTTATTTGGTTTTTTCCTATTAGATTTTAAGCCTATTTTTTTTGCTACTCCTTTTCTTTTAAAAGTTTTTTATTAGTATTTTTTCAATGATTTCATCATTCAAAATTAAATTGAATAATATTTAAACTTATTAATTGAACCCGAGTCTATGATCTAATAAGTTGCAGGTTTTTAGATTAAATAAGATTTAGGAGGTTCACTTGTAATTGCTTTGTTTTTTTCTTCTTTTTTTTTAAAGTTGATGTTTTTTTTTAAGTTTAACTTTTTTTGTTATAGTTTTTCTTCAATTAAGTTAGCATCGGATTGTTTGATAATCCAGATAGGTTAGGGTGTTGTTCTTTCTATCTTTTTCTTATTGTTTTTTTGGTCAATTTATTTATTGTTGTTGTGTTTTATTTTTTTTCATATTATTTAAATTGCCACTTTAACAACTGACTTTGGACTTTGATTTTTTTATTTATGACTGCCATTGTTTTTACATAAAAAAATTATTGTTTTATCTGCGGCAAAGTGCAGGCAACATGTCTAGCACTTAACTACAAATTCAACATAAAACTTTTTTTAAAAAAAATACTATAATTTCTCCTGAATTTCTGGCAAATTTCTCCTATACCGGGAGATTATAAGCTATTGAGTAAGATTTGTTTCACTTCTATTCATATCTTTAATTTCTGATACAATCATTCCAGATAAGATTACATCAATTATACTCATTATATTACATTAATCCATATGAAATTACACAATAACAATTATGGAATTCTCAAAGAAAAATAAAAACCAACATACGCATGTAAAAATCATAGAAATACAAATATAAAAAGGAGAAATTATGTTCATATATCAATAATCAAAAGTTTAACAAATACATTACAAACCTAAAATATACATAATTTACCTAGTCTATATTAACAAAAGTGAGATAATGTAAGATTACGCTTGACACGAGTGGGATGATCCTAAAAACTACAACATTCAAATATAATCATTTAAACAACTAATAATAACTAATACACTAAAAAAATATTATAAGATCTTTTTTTTCCTTATTTCAACTTGAAAATAAAATATTTTCTATCATATGTTGATTCTCTTTTATTAACTTCCCACACTAACATTACAATATTATTAGATATCCATAACTTGAGGTAATTTTATTTTTGTCAATATCAATATTAAATTGATATCATTAGCAATCGCCTGGTTAATCAAGAAAATACTAGCTCCATCTCACTAGTATCATTGACTACCATTTCCCTAGATAGCTAATCAAAAGCTTTAAGGAACATGTCGATGCCAATGCATTCACTTTGACATCATTAGTCTCTTTTATTAGGATCGACTAATCAAGATCGAGTAAATGTTGATATCAATGTAACCCATTAATATTATTAGCTTTCTGAATTCTGGAATAACTAATCAAGTCCTTTATGATATTGTAACTTATCATTCCGTAATGTCGATGTCAAAGAACCCCTTGACATCACTAGCTTCCATATCAAGAACAGTTAATCAGGTTTTTCCATCCATTTCCTTTCTTTCTTTCTTTCTTTCCCATTTATTTAACGATCTTTTATAATAATATAGGAAACATAATAAAATAAATCTAATAACTTTATTGGTGCAAAAATTAAATATAGGTGTTAGGCACCAATTTGTGGTATGTGATGTCCCAACACCAATTCCATCCTATGGTCTAGCTGTCGAAGTATCCCTATCAAAACAAGATTAATTCATTATCATAAATTCTCATAACCTAGGGAACCATAACTTGGTTCTTCATGACAAATTCCACATCTATAATCTTTGTCATTTTTTTTTAAAATCTTCCAATTAGAATTCTCCAAAATACATGATTACATAATCTCTCAATTTTTACTATTTCTCATACTCATAAGTAATTACAATTTCTTATAATTAAATACCAACTATCAAAGATTTCAAATTTCTTAATTTAGTCGACCCTAAAGGTTATAACTTTGTTTTTGCTTCATTTATTTATTTCAACTTCACCTCACCATATTTTTATCAATATTAATTACACTCAATATAATTAAAATATAATTTAAGACTTATCTCATTATAATTTATTTCAAAGTCCTATTCCTACATGATAATTTCACGTCTAGATAAATTCATGAATTTCATTTTAATCACTACTTCCATCTCAATTCTCATTAAACACATCATTTCTACAAGTTCAAATTATTTACCCAATTTCCCTTAAATTCTTCCTTTTTGGTAGCCGCTCCAGACTCAGTTCTCACTAAACATATCATTTCTATAAGTACAAATCATTTACCTAATTTCTCTAAAATCCTCTCTTTTTGGTCACCCCTTTATCCATAGAAAAACACATGATTCTTTCAAAACTTATCGAAACCAACACTTACCTAATGTTTTCCATGATCAAAATTATCATTTCAACACAAAAAAAAAATACCATCATAAATAATTTCTTTCATAAAACCTTAACTTCCATAATAAAATCTTAACTAATCAATTCCAAATCTTGTCAAAATCAAAGGTACACATAGTAAAAAGAAATCTTTACCTATTAAACATAAGAAACAAGAGAGAAATTGCACTAGAACTCAAGCTTTTAACACTTTCTTCTTCCTTCCTTCATTTCCTTAATTTAACGCCACCTTACCCTTCAAAATCATTACCTCTCACTTGATTTCCTTCACAAATTTGATGTTTTTAGGTGTTGATTCTTCAAACTTTCAAGATTTTCTCACTTTCTTTGTTTTCTTAAGGTTTTCTAAAGGTTTCTAGCATGTTCTCATTTTCTCTTCCATTCTTTCAAATGGCCAGCAACACACACGCACACAACAATTTCATCACTTTCTGTTATATCTCTTCTTCGTAACCTTTTGTTTTTTCGGTTCAATATATTCCAGCTTTAACACCTGTCATCATAAATTTTAAGTGGGTTATTTTGTATTTCATTACATGATATTCCAGTGCCTTTTCTTTCTTACATCACTTCCATTAAACTTTTTTTGCAATTCTGTATTTTTTTTTATTTTTCAACCATTTTTCATATTTTTATTTTTTAAGATTACACATAAACCTTTTATTTTAAATTCCCTTGATCCAAAACCATCTTCTTTATGAATATTCAATTTAGCTACTTAACATAATATTTACTTCTCAGTCCTTATGAATTTTTTTCCAGGAGTTTACAAACATAATACAAGAGACAAGAGTGAAAAAAGGAGATAAAATACAATGTTGGTCCCTGTGTTTTGGGTTTTTAGTCATCTTTACCCTTAAGCTTTTGGTTTGGTAATTTTAACCCTTACACTTATAATTGTTGGTCATGTTATTAAACATAGACTGATGAGCTTACCTGAAACCTGACCCGAGTTGGATTTAAGAAAGAGAAAGTTAGGAATTGACTTAATCAAAACTTGGTGTTGAGTTAGATTATAAGTCAAGTTGAGTTTAAAAACTTTGATTTTTTATCATGTTAGCCTTTATAATTTTTGTTTTTAGTCTTATTTTCTCATATGATTTTGTGTTTTTTTTTTTCATATTTGTCTCTATGATTTTAGTTGAATTTTATATGCGCGAACAAGAATTGTAAATAAAGGGTAATAATGACTAAATTAAAAATATAAAAATAAATGTAACTAAAGATCTAAACTACATGGAGAAATCAATGCATTGCACCATAGAAAAGGTAGGAGAAAAAGGAATAGCAATTAGATTTGAGCAACATCAATGTTGGGTGAAGGAGGTTTAAATTGATCTTGGAAGAAAATAATTAAATTTTTTATCATTTGTTTTTGTGTTATAACTTGTTTTTTAAATTGTTTTTTGCCTGAAAAATATTAAATTAATATTTTTTAAAGTATTTTTGAATGATTTTAATGTGTTAATATTAAAAATAAAAACATTTAAATAAATACTTTTTAATATATTTTTTAATTGATTTTGTTTTATAAAAAAATACTCTTTTGCACCATGATGCTAAACACTCCGAACTCATCAAGACTGTGTTTGTCCACTTTCCAAACTTTTCTATGTTTATTTGCCATTAGAAAAGTTGGTGTTGCGATGTCGCGGTCGCACAAATTAATTACCCTAACTTCAAACACAACACACAAGATAGAATAGAGCAAGCAAGGGGTCGATCCCACAAGGAAGTTCAAGTCAGATTTTTATGCTAGATGATATCAATTTGGGGGGGTTTGGACGTTATCTAGGCTAAAGCAAAAAAAACAGAAAACTATCAAACAAAATTTAATAAAATTAAAAAATTATCAAGAGAACAAACATTGGTCACAAGCACACATCCACCTACAGAAATCAGAACTGATCATAAAAACAAAACATCAATTTATATTCTGAATATTTATCTCTTCTTAACATTGGTTAGTTAACGGATCTGCCGTATAACTAACCCTAACCATTAAACAACCACAGTGTCCGCACTAGTAATTTAATTTAATGGCAGCCTTAAGAACTAGATAAGTTAATTAATCAAGAAAACATAACTGTCCGCAGTCTATGTTTGATTTGATTGAATGTTCTCCCTAAGATTAATAACGTAGATCCGCCATAATTATTAAACTCAGTTGCTTCACAAGTTCATATACCACAACTCCGGTTTTGATATCAAACTTAGCAATAGATTGTCTACAATAATAACTTAGAGTCCGCTCTAGCAATTAAAATAAACAATCATAGGAAAAATAAGCATAGGAGAACAAACATATTCATCATATAAACTGAAAAGAAAAGGTAAAATAAATCTCACAGTTCTTGAAATCCGAAGGTTTCCGTGTCCTTGCAACCAAGAAAAAGTGTTTAGCCTTGCATGTTTGTTGAACAACTAATCAAAAAAAAGGAAAAATGCATAATTTAGGGTTTCTTAGAGGAAGGGGACGTTTTTCTCTTCTTGGCTGGCTGCCCCCCTTCTCTTCTCTCATTCTTTTTATATCTTAGGAAACCCTAGGTCTCTATTTTACAAAATAGTCCTCCATTAAGTAGACTGTTTACATTTAAGTACTTCAATAACTATTTTCCTAAAAAAGGAGAAATAGCCTTGCATGAAATCTTCAAGCTTTGACTTAGAGGAGCTAAATTGCTGAAATAAAAACTTGGATATCGGTTTAGATGCTTCGGAATATAATTTGGACTCGTTTCTTCATGAAACCTGTTTGCTAGCAAAATTCAGATGTTATCTTTGAAAACTCATATCTCCCTCATATGACATCGGTTTTGGCTGAAAGTTGGAGCGTTTATAAAACTTTGAGTCATGAATCCAAAACAATTGAGTTGGCATCAATTGGACTTCTGTAGCTCCAGATATTCAAGTTGGAATAGTCGAAGGTCAACACTGGCAGATTGCGAGATTTGACTTTGAAGGCTGCGATTTCCATGCTCTTCCTTATTTTATTTTCTTGCCTTAGATGTCCAGAAAGGTATGGATGTTAGCTTTTTAATGCCACTAGAATCACTTCATTTCAACCTCTAGAGCTCACGCTCTGCACAAAACATCGACTGAATGTCAAATCTGCCAATTATCTCCAATTTACTCCTTTTTGCATCTTTCATCCAAAAGCGCCTTCAAAACATTAAACAAAGAATATCAAGGCATTTTATATATAAAACATAGGCAAAACACTAGTTAAATATGGATGAAACTATTGAATAATATGGTTGCATCAGTTGGTCAACGGAAAACACTTTCCAGTCAAAGGAAAATTTGGCTTGGTTTCCAAGAAAGTGTTTTCTTTTTATTTTGGACGGAAAACACTTTTCGGAAGTTATGAAAAATTTAGAAGTGTCATATTATTTGTTGATTATATTAAATTTGATCGTCAAACTTTTGATTATATATATATATATATTGTTTTGAATATTTGTTTTTCAATTTCATCCCTTAGAATTTAATTTTTATATTAATTTTGATCCTTATTTTTATAATTGTTATTTGCTTTTCCCTTATCATTTTTTAATTGAAATTTTTTATCTATCAAATTCGGTCCTCATTCTTTTGATTGTTACTTATTTTATTTGAAATAATTTATGAAATGTTAATTATTATTATTTTAATTTCTTCATCTTTCAATTTTTTGATTTTTTTGATTTGATCTTTATTATTTTGATTATTATTTATTTTATTTAAGATAATTTATGAAATTATATTTTTTTTCAATTTCATTTCCATTCAACTTTTTAATTTGTAAGATTTGTTTCTCATTATTTTAATAAACTTGAAAATAATAAAACATTAATAAGTTATTTTCCAGCTCATTTTTCATGACATAATCAAACACTGAAAAGTGTTTTCCAACTTATTTTCCATTACACTACCAAACATCAGAAAATAATTCATTTTTCTGGAATTCACTTTCCAAAAAGAAACCACTTTCTAGCAAATAAACGGGGCCCAAAACTTGTTGATTAACAAAGCACAGGCTTTTACTTCAGTTCTTGTAAATCCCTCACTGGTTTTGGGACTCCGACATAGATTATAAGGCAACACTTGGTGAGCAAATGAAACTGATTTGGACAAACTATATGAGTTTGAGGTTGAATGAAAAGAAATTGTTTCATATAGTTATGGATAGAAAGAGAAAAAATGTGAATATAATGGGTAGGAATGGTAATTTAACTGAATTTTATAGATATTAACATGAACAATTAGATTTTTTAGATAATTATTGTATTCACAATTAAAATATAAGGTATGAAAATTTTCAAACTTAACTCAAAACTTAATTCAAACCCGTTGTACACACATATAAAATATTTATATATTTCTTAAACCAATATATATATATATATATATATATATATATATATATATATATATATATATATAATTCTACGCACACATGTATAATTTTGTACATGTGTTTATATTTGAATAATAAATAATAATCAAGTAATAAATGCCCAAGTAAATATCTAAGACTCAATAAATAAAATATTAAAATCGATATTTTTTATTCAATAAATAATAAATATAATAAAAACTCGACTCGTGAGTATTATTATTTTTCAAAAATGCACAACCAAATATCAATGCAAATGAAGTCATTGAACAAACATTTTTTCAAAGCATATAATGCAATAAAATAAAAAAAAAAAAAACAAACCCAAAACAAATTTTCAAACTATGAAATAATGCTTCAATGACATATAGAGTAAAAACGTTTTTAGAGTCTAGAGTCTCATTGAAAAAGTTAGAACTATTAATTGTAGTTTTTAGCATGGATGATATTTATGATTTTTACGGTTGTTATAAGTTATTCAATACTATGTGATATTAAAATATTTTATGTTATGATATACTAAAAAATAACAAAGCTTCAGTTTTTTACTTTTGATTTCCAAATGGCTTTCAAAATACTTTTTAAAATTTTACCAAATATGTTTTTCATTTCCTTTTGAAAAAGAAAACTTTGAAAGCTAAGAACCATGAAAATCCAAAAATCCTTGTTTAACGGTTGAGCTTTTTTTAATTATTATTATTAATGTGGGTGTCTAGGTTAGCTTGTGCGCACCTCAACTAATCCCACGGGTCCTGAAGTTAATGACCATGTAAGCCTCCAGTGGCTATCATAGTAGCAACTATAGAGCTCGAACTTGAAACCACAGGGGAAACAAACCTCTTGATCCTAAGTTCTTACTACTAGGCCACCTATTAGATGGTTCCAACTAAGCTTTTAATAGTTCAAGTGGCAAATAGTAAGGTAAAATTTCTATGTATATATTTGGATATTTGGTATTGTGATATGGTGTATTTTTTTTAAATGTTTTTTTAATTAAAAATCTATTAAAGTAATTTTTTATATATTTTTTTATTTTTGATATCATCACATTAACACCATAAAAACACACCTAAAAAGCATCTAAAAGGTATAGATTTATAATAAAAAAAATATTTTAAAAAACAAAAATTACAAATTATCAAACAACCAGATAATATTTGATGTCTCACATTTATTTCTTTCATCTTGTACTTGGAATATGTGTTGTAAGTTAGGCTCATGGTCATGATAAAAAGTTTACAAACCATTGCAAAGTATGCAAGGCTATTTGTATAACTCATGAATATCATACTTATAAAATCCGGCGGGATTCATGATTCATTCAAGGCCTTTTTCATAGGTTCGACAAATCAATTTAAGTAAAATCTGACAAATCTAAAATAATATTATTTCACATTTAAAAAAAATGAAATGAATTTTGAGTTTCTTCTAAAAATCAAAATGTGTATCACTTGAATTTTAAATAAATTACCTAGGTCATGATTGACCCGGTCACCTTCCACCTAGTTGGATATTAACCAAAACTCTAAAACACGTGGTGAATTCACAGTAGCAATAGACTCAGTTTATTGTGAATTGGAAGGTTATGAGATGGGGGTATTTTGATTTTTTTTACGCTGACTCATTGATTATTAAAAGATTGAACATAAGTATTATTGTCTTTACATATTATTTTGTACAGTAAAAATACTTTTCTACCCCTAGGATCAACAAAATTTAAACCCACTGACTAAGGGTATTTTTGACTTTGCACAGACTTGAAAATTGATAAAATACGTTTTTGCCTGTAGATAAGACAAAATAGCTTCTATGCATACAAATGTGTTTTGATACTTTCACATTGATTTATTTGTTATTTCTAGGGTTATGAGGGGGCTTTGTAGTAATTTAACATTTTTTTAATATTAAATTCTATAAAGCTACTAATGTGCATTTTCCACGCGCCAGCGTGTTGGTGATGTCCGCGCTCTTTTGATGGCACGTGCAATGCCACTGTTTGTTAGAAAATGATCTTCCACTGTATCACTAGAAGCACTATCATATGATCTTCCTCCCAACCTGGAGCGTGTCAATGGTGGTCCGGCGGTTTATCGCCGATGGTTGTTTTTTATTTCTTCTGCCTACTTTTCTCTCTCTTTCGGTTAAAGTGTATGTTTGTCCTTTTTTTTGTTTTTCAATTTCATTCCTTATGTTTTTTATTGTTTATTTTCGTCTTTGACCCTTTTAGAAAAGCTTTATATTTTTCAATTCAGTCTTTAAATTACAATTTGTCATATATTATTTTCACCAATTTGGTCCTTATTATTTTGATTTGTCATTTTTACCCTTGGATCTTTTTTTAAAAGTTTTATTAGTATTCAATTTCATCCTTAAATCAAAGTTTATATATATATTTTTTTCAATTTAGCTTTCATTCTTTTGATTTTTTTGATTTTGTTAATTATTTTTTTCCTTTTGATTTAACCTTGCAATTTAATTTTCAAATACCCTCAAATTTAGTTTTTATTTTGGTTTCCACCCTTATTTTTTAATTAATTTTTTTATGTGGTTGCTTTTTTTTTTGATACATCCTTCAATGTTTGATTTATTTGGAATTGAGCTTCATAATTTTTTTATTTGTAATACTTCCAATTTAATGACACGAGTCACAAGTTTTAAGTATTAATATGGTTAGGAATTTTTTTTCCTCATTATATTTTGCGATTTTATCATTCTAGATTGTTTAAAAAAAATAAATTTTTGGTTACCTTCATTTTTTTTCCTCGTTACTTAGAGCACGAGTTTTGCAAGTTGTTTTTCGATATAAAAGTTTTTTTAAAAAAAGCTGTTTTATTTTGTGTTTAATTTTTGCTTATTTTTTAATTTATTTTATAAAAGTAGGTTTTGTTTTGTACAAAAAGTAGTTATTTTGAAATAATAGTTTTTATATGTTTGGCCATGCATATTTTTTTGTCATTTTATTTTATTCACTCTGTTTCATATGTGTTTTTATTTCTATTATCTTTTATTAATTATAATGAATAAATTTAGTGAACACAAATATGTAAATATCTTATTTTACGATATTAAATATCTTGATTTATATCTATCTCTCATTTTTCAGTTTATTTTTTAATTATTATTAACACATTTATTTATTTATTTATTTACAGATATGATTATTAAATGTTTGGATAAACTTTTTAATTTTTACTTATAATTTTTAATTTTTACTTATAATTTATATCATGTAAAAAAATATATCAAAATAGTTTATATTCTCAAGTTTTTTTTTAAAAAAAGAAAAATTACGACCTATTACGAAGCGCATATCAAGTCAAATTTTTAGTTGCCCTCTAATTAATGTTTTGTTTTTCACTCTTATTTTTAGATCATTTTATGCAATTGATTTTTTTTATTGATTTTATCTTTTGACATTTGATTTCTTAGATATTCGGCTTCATACAATATTTATCGCTTTGCATTTATTTTTTTTAAGATTTTTTTTCAAGGTGTTATGCTGATTCATTTAGAATTTTTTTTATTTTATACAAATGAAGTTGATTTTTAAAAATAAAAATATTTATTTTTAAATAATATTACTGAGGGGTTTGGTCTTACATAATATTAATTTTGCACATGAGTTTATTTGTCAGTTTCATTTATATTTATCTTTTAAGTCAAGAGTTTTTTAGGCTGTGGATTTATCTTTTATTAAGTTTAATAAACAAGTTCAGTAAATATAATCAGGTGAATATCTTATTTTGTATGGTTGAATATCTTGATTTACACCTCTCAATTTTATCAATTTTTTTTTTGGTTATTGTTAACCATTATTTATTTATTTATTTATATAAATGATTATTAATTTTTTGAAAAAATATTACCACTCGCATACGAAACATGAGTTAAAATAGTTGACTTGTTGGGTTAGTGCCGATGTAATAACACTATTGATTTCCTCTTCATTAAGGATTGGGCTCTTCCCCAACAAACT
>Ga0325411_1005290_pt1 | contig 14332 bp, 7 predicted proteins | sample PopdelMetagenome_13_FD_206181 | JGI IMG/M metagenome (GOLD analysis project Ga0325411, IMG submission 206181) | Populus deltoides microbial communities from Bellville, Georgia, United States - Xylem-PdIQD-R4 | ecosystem: Host-associated > Plants > Phyllosphere > Stem > Wood/Secondary xylem... | reverse complement strand
CCCTTTTCATTTTCTTACTTCCTTTCACTTGTTTTCCTCTTAATTTTGCGTTTAAAAAACTTAATCCTCACAAACTCTCAAGACTTTCCCTTTGATTTCTTGTTTTCTAAAGATTTCTAAGATTTTTTCTAGAATTTCTCCAAGTTTCTCTCATTCACTTAATCCTAAGATTTATTTCGCTGAATTTAAACTAGGGATATTGAATTTTATTATACTTCATTTCATGGTAATTCTTTCGTTATTTATTTATCCCATTAGATTTTAATTCATATTTCTGTTTTTTTTATTTTTCACAATTTATTTTTTAAAAACCCATACATAAACATTTTATTCTAACTTCTCTTATCTATCATCATCTCCATGAGTTAAATATTCCTTTTACACACTTAGCATAATATTTCCTTCATCAATTAATTTTTTTTTTCCAAGGGTTGACAACTTGGATCAAGGGATTTACAGTTATCTAGCTTGGGATCTTGGTATACGGTGGTTAATTTTGGAGTCGGTTTCTATGCTGATCATCAATTTAATCACGAAGCAGCGTAACAAAGTGGATGCTAACTACACTACGGTTAATAGAGCGAAGGAGATCCTGTCCAGGAAATGCGATGTTAGAGCTCAACACATAGTTAAAGAGGCCAATACAGTAGTAGATTGGTTAGCAAACTTTGGTTTGATGAAATGTCCATATAGTAAGGACAATTGGATTATAGATGGCCCAACCATGGGTTTATTTTCAATTTTGTATTATGATTTTATTGAATCCTATTAACTCTATTAATCTAATTATGGTCGTTAAGCCCTGATTTTCAACAAAAAAAAAATAGAGAAAAAGTGAAAGAAAAAATTAATTTATATTTTTTTATAAAAAAAAAACTTAACAAGTTTTTAATTGGGCTAACTGGATTATAGATCAATTTAAATTTTTTATTAAATTAAGTTAAGTCAATTATTTTTTTTTAATCTAAATTGATTTAGGTCTCAGGTTGCATAACTTTACATTGGACTTTGTTCATGTTTCTCGTCGAGCTACCAAAGCCTATAAGCCTTGGCCTTTCTTTCGTTTTCTTTCACTTTTCTCCTTGACCTCTAGTATACTTCCAAAGTGCTTTTAAAATCATCCCGACTCCTGAGCCGAAGGGGGGGAAAATGTGCTATGAATCTTTCACCGTACTGTTACTATAGTGTCTATTGACTTATTAATTTTTTAGGGCGTAACACCCATTAAAAGGTTATAGTGATCTGCTCCTTGTTCCTTCAGGAAAAAGCAATGAAACATTGTTGATGACGCATACCAGGCACCAGCAATTGCACGAGCAAAAGAGGAAAACTCAACTCTAAATAAAATAAAATAAAAATACAAGAAAAGTATTAAAGATTTTGAAATCATGGTACAGATCTTGTACTTCTGCTCTCACAGTGGTTTGGCCCTTCGTTTTGTACGTGTTTTGTTGTTGACATTGCCTCAATTCTCCACCAGTCCAATTCAATGCTTATGACCCAGAGCAGCAACATTGCGAATACTTAGAAACCCTTTGTGGAAAGAATTTAATATTTTATTGATTTCTCTAAAAATTAGTTGGTTAGACTAGACTACGAATTGTCCGTATTTCACATTGGGATTTTCTAATTCGCACTCCACTGTTAATATTTAGAAAGAAAAAAAAATGGGGGGGGGGGGGGGGGGGGTTATATTTCCCGTTAGAGGAAATCATCAAAGTCATTTTCTTGAGAAATATAACCTTTTTTGTTTTTTTGGGGTTCCTCGAGACTTCTTCGTGTCTAACGTGAGTACAAGTATGCGATAATGTTTTCTATCATGTACTAGTCGCTTTTGTTTTCTGTGCACGCAACATAGAAGAGAAATTAAGGAATAAACACATAAATGTGAAAGACTGTATCTTATTTTTATTGACTTTTTCCTTTTGAATTATGCACATTAATCTCCAATATATATCCTTAATTATAACAAGGGAGGGGAAAGGAAGAGTTGATTACTTGAAAAATCTTGCTAAGATAGTAGAGAAGAAAGGAAGATCAGAGCAGCATGCATGAAAACAAAAACAAAAGGAAAAAAAGAATCCCTTGCCTGTTTTTTTTTTTTTTTCACTGTCATGATTTTTGCCAAACTATGAAGATTGGAACAAGACAATTTTTATTTTCATTCTAAGAACATGATCCATCAAATAAGGATTCAGCAAGGGTAATGGTGCCTTTAAGTCATATTGGAATTTCATCTCTTACCAGTTAAGATCTGTCTCTTTCATTTTATTTTGTTTGAAATGTATGAATCCCCTTTTGATCTGAACACCTTTACAGCTTAGACTGGTGTGCCTTTTCTCCTAAGATTTAATCACGCCAATCAGCTTGGACGGTGGAACTTCCTTTCTGACTAACCATCATCAGAGCACCTTCCCCGCAAGTCTCCACTTTTGCTGATCTTTTTAATTGCAGTGATTGTTTTCTACTGCATGCGTGCGGTGCAAATTAATATAATTAATTTCTTTAGTCAATCCTACAAAATTTCCTCAGCGGAGCCTTTCCTCGGATGTCCGTTGACTTAGCTACAAATTTTGAAAGAGAATTCAATGACCAGGACATGCAAAACACAAAAAAAAGAAAAAAGAAATGAAAAGGAAGAAGAAGAATACTTCTCGTGAGAGACACTAGCTGTTTTCTTTGCATGCAGTTAATTTAATTCCATTGTATGGTATCGAATATCTATCTACTGCTTACCTTTACACATTTGACATTAATGCTATCCTGCCCAATTGTCAACATGGTTTTCTCACTGCCAGATGCCCGGCCCCTCGCACTCAATGAAACAGGCAGCATATAGTGTGATTTCATAGGACAAAAGCCTAGCACCGACAGTCGACTAGATTGTCAACCAGCATGTCGTCTCTAGACAATAACTATCTTGTAAGAAATATTATAAACCATACGATAAAGTAGGACCAGATAAATCAAAGTAATTAACACTTGGGGGTTAAAGAAAGATTTTTCCTTATCTTTGAAGTCTTTTAATATAGGTATATGGTAGCTGATTTTCAACCTGCAGTCACGTCATTTAAATACAGTAGTGGATGTTAGTTGGCATTTCTAAGGGGAAGATAATCGTCTTCCTCTTCTTGCTCTAGTTGTTGTTGATTAATCCATTTCAAAATAATCCTTTAGACTCAGCCTTTTCAATGAAGTGCTCGTTCAATTCCATTTTCAATATCACGTATATAGCTTTATCCTTTAATTTCCTTCCCTCTACCAAACTGTTCTTAATTTCATTCACCAACACACATGCATATTCGTCCAGGCAGCGTCTCATTCAAATACATCAAACTACGGTCAAGGAAGCTCTGCGCGCGTATTAATTCTAGAGTAGAACGGAATTATATAAGTTATATAACTAATGGGATCAGAATTAAGGCTATTTTTTTCTGAGGAACTATTTAATTTCCATTGGCAAGGAACATTAATCTGTTGCCGACGAAATGTTTCCTTTGGTTTTTATTTTTTTTTAAGTTCTCTTGTGAGGAACATAAGATTGAAATAGTAATGGAGATTCTTGATACACACATATAAAGCGTAATTTACACTCCCTGAGAGTTTAAGTGTGATGTTGCTGGTATTTGGCTCATGTTCATGTTCATACTGCTGTGCATGAGATCTAGCTAGTGCTGGCAAATTCAAAACCGACGTCCCACTTATCCTATCTAAATGCACCCGTAAACATTGGGTTATCGGTGTAATATTTTCATCCTGAGACTTTTCAGTTGAGTCAACCTTCCCCGTGGATAATTTCTCAGGTCACTGATCCAATCTAATGTGTTTACTTCATATAATAAAATTATATTTTTTATTTTAGATGAAAATCAAAAGATATTTGTAATTCATATATATGTATATAGATATTAGTTTACAATAATATATATTTCAATTTTTTCTCTTATACGGAAAAAAAAATCTCTCAAATCTATAGGTAAACTTAAATCCGCCCCAATCTGTGGGTTAGAATTTGAATAAGGAATATTACAACGAAAACCTAAAAGACAAGAGATTCAATGTGAACCACGACACAGTATATTTTGATAGCTATTGGCAGCAAAATAATTTTTTTTTATATGGTTTATTTATCATTATTATATTAATATGAGACAAATCATTCCTTTAAGATTTTAGATGGATGATAAAATAATTTAAATAATTTTAAAATAAAAAAAACAAAAATTATAGCCCAGCCAATAGCTTTTCAATCTTTTAATACATACTCTAATTGTAGAGTGAAATGACTCCATTGCTTTTAAAAACAAAGAAAGTCTAGGAGCTTTTGAGTCTTTTAACACTTTAAAATCTACTTTGATTTGGATCTTTTAATATTTACAAGGGGCTTTTTATATTTTCATCATGATTTTTTTAATTATAATTAATTTGGATAAGAAGAAAATAATCTTTTTAACAATTATAAATATAATTAAAAAAATAAAAATGGTTGACGCTTGCTAGACACTCACCAGCGAGTGGGAGGCCCTCATACTCTTAGGGCGGCACATGCAGCATCTGTCGGTGGTCAAATATATATCATCGTCCATGACTGCATTGGAAGAATAATGTCGTTCTCTTCCTGGTGGTCAGACATGTGTACTCCGTGTAGCAATGGTTGGACTCCAGTTCATTTTTTCTTTTTTCTCATTTTAGATTTCACACTGTTCATTTCAAAAATTAAATGTGTTTTGTTAGTTTATATTTAAAAATTTTAATTTGTAATTTTTTCGTGTTTGCTTTTGTAAGGTAATTCTAGTATCAGGGTCATAGATTTTAAAAATTAGCCGGTTAACTTTGATTTTTTAAAGTTTTTTTTATGAGTATTTTTGCTAATTTGTCTTTATTCAGTTTTATTTCGTGTTGCTTTATTTTGTACAACTTATATGCATCATATATGTAAAAGGAGCATCAAGCTGTAACAAAATCAAGAAACAGAAAGAAGAGCATTGACCGCCTAGAGCACAATAAACGAAACCAATTAATTAGATCCATGTATATAAAAACGATATATATAATAATTTCTATGAAAATAATAAATCGAGGGAACGTTAGTATTTTTTATTTTTTTCCGTAAAAAGCGAGGTTCATGTTTATGCGGAAGATTGGATAACACAATGCAACATGGAATCATATATATAATAATTTCTATAAAAATAAAAAACAGCGATATCACTCTATCTCACTTGGTGCTGCACGCTTTCTCCCCCCTGTTGGTGGTTCGTCAATCTGCATCTCATGTGATTCATGCTTCTTTTTGTTAATTTTTCTTTGAAAAAATAATTTATATAATAATAGGAAACAGCCCCTTTCTTTCATTGACAGATAGATGTGTCTCTGCAACAATTATTTCCCGAAATTCTGCACCAGAAGACGTCAAGCACAAGCATATTATTAATTCATCTAGTCTTTCTCCCTAATTAATTTCCATATAACGGCATGATCGGTAGCCAGTACTCTTAATTTGTTCAGAACTCAGTACTTTCCCTCTTATATCTCTATATCATTCTCTCATCGTTAAAGTTTTTTTAAAGAAAGTAGGGCGTCACTTTGCAATGGCCAATTGCTTGTTGTTCTAGCTAGCCAAGCAAATCAAAAATAAGTAGAGCATGATGATGATATATTTAATGCAACTAGTAATTATAAACTAATTCTTGCCGTGTCCCACGTTTTCCATCATACACTTAGATTTTATAAGCCCAAAAGGGTTGCTGATTATCTCCGAGTATGTATTACGTTAAACCCTATCATCATTAAGAACTAAGAAAGTTAGCTATTGTCAAATGGAGCATGATCAAAAGTCAGCAACAGGGGTTCATGAGACACGCCAACGGGATTTACAGTGGAGGAGAGACCCGTAAAGAACGAGACATGATGTGTTTGTACTGATCTAAACGAGAAACTCATTTAACGTTCATGTGTTGTTTCTGTTTCAGAATTTACTCAGTTGCTTCGCTTATATAACGCATTGATTCAATCGTTTACATATAAACTAGCTAGCTAGTTATATTTTATTTTATTTTAGTTTGAATATTAATTATAATCAATATATCTTATAATTCTCTAAACATATTAGACCAATGTCATTAAGTAGTGTACGTTTAAAACTGTTTAATTAAGAATAATTTAATCTCAATTAATGTATAAAATTGATTTGATATATAAATTCGTTATTATAAAAATAAAAATTAATTTCAATAGTATTGCTGATTTGGGCATGTATCATGACAACGGACAGAGAGTATACTTGTAGAATTCTTTTTCTTTATTATGTTATCTAGCTTAGTTTTGTCCAATAGTTCAATGTCAGTGCCCTAGCTTTAGGAAGGAGGGAGAGGGGCCTTAAATACTTGATTGCTGGGAGATTCTGTCGTAAAAAAAAACCATCGAATTGATGGGACGCCCCAATCTTGTCATGGGTATGTATAATTTTTGCGTTTTGCATCGTAATTCATTCTCAATGTCATGGATGATCTACAGCATAATTGCTTCCAGTTTTGTAAAATATCCTGCTTGCATGTAAATCGAAAACATGTATGGTATGCAATCTTTTTTCGTGATGTGTAGCATGATTTTCTCCCTTTTGTAGTTTGAACAACTTATAAATGAAAAGAACGTTTTTGCTGTCCGGAAATTCACATATAAAAAAATAATTGGCAAGTGAATTTATTTATTTCAAGCATATGAAAACATGGTAATCATGCAATCGATATAAAAACTATCATCCATACTAAATAAATATATAAACTTGTGAAAATATAAGAAAAACAATCATAGAATGCAAACTAAAAAGGTATTGAAATTATACTTAAACAAAAATAGTTTAGAGTATTTACTTGTTGAAGTTCTTAGAAGATATCCAATTTGAAATTTTATTTCTGTCAAAGATTAATTATTTATTTTTAAAGCTTTATTGCTCCTCAATTGATGCAAAATAACTTTCTTCAATATGTCTCTCAGGATTCCAACAACTCTTTTTTATTTGGATGTACTTTTAAACAAGGTTCAATAAACTCAAAGGAATTGTACTTAATATCTCTCTATAAATATCAAACCTAAAATCTAAACTATAAAGAATGAATAGAAGAACACGACTTAGAGAAAATAACAACAGAAGGAGAAATTAACTCAAAAATTCTTTCTATTCCTTTTCACTCATCCAAGATACCTATTTATATACAGAACAAGAAGACAATCGTTATGTTGATGCAATTGAGGAAAATGATTTAGTTGGGTCAATAAACCAATTCATATGACCTCTTATTCCTAAATTTAAGGATATTAGTGGGCCGACTTAACTGATATACAATTTACTAGGCTTTGAGTTGTAAAAATTTAGATTTGATTATTGAGTTGAAGGATAGACAAACCTTTCAATCCATGTTTAAATTAATTATTGTAGTTAGGTGGTGGCATACAAAGAATTCATTAAATCATAAAGTGTAACGCTTAACAATAATTTATATGTAGTTACGGTATATGTATGAGCCAGTATATTAATGGTATTTGTGTAGTGTATATCGCAATAATTCTTTTTCATTCGAGATTTTAAAATTAAAAGAACCACACATATCTCAATCTAATGATTATGCTAAGCCACCATCAGTTTGATTTGGATTTTATCATTAATATAATGTTGATCATTGTCAAAGCTAAAATAACTATTAAAATAGTGATTATTCAAGCTACTAGGGATTTTATTATATGATGTCTCATATCATAAGGTGTTGGTAGCTAAACAAAAACTATTTGAGCAATTATTTGGTTTGTATAAGTCCTTTTTAAGTATTTTCTACAATTATAAAAATATTGTTAATAAATTATTTTTTAACATGTTACATATATAATTACATGCAGAATTGTATTAACTTTGTGATGTTGCCGATGATGTTGTGTGTGTCGCTCTCTCCATTTAGTTCTCATCATGTTATTTTGGACTTGATCAGGTTAGGAAAGTTTGGTTCGCTGGACATTGAAATAGAGGAGGATGAGCTTTTTTTTCATACATGACAGCATGTTTATGGTTTTGATTGTGCAAGCCCATCAACGAGATAATTTATTAGATATAGTTAAATGATGTACTTGAATATTAAGAGAATTGTTTTTGTTGATATAAAAAGATTGTTTGAGTTTGTTTTAATTATGAATTGATTTGAGATGAAATTGAAATATAGATCATGTGAATTGTGTTGAATTGGTTGTGGATTATATTGAATACCACTAGTTGAGTTTGTTGGGTTTTTTTTCTTTTTAACATAGAATTGAAAGATTGAAAAAACATCATTGTTACTGCAATGTTGAGATCAGGCATGTCACACATGCACATCTTTGCTAGTTGTGAAGGTCTCATATGTGCCTTTTATTGTCTCAATTAATTATATTATTTTTATAAATAAGTTTTTAGCGGTCATATTTTCTCAAAAAAAAGAGAAAAAAAAAAGAAATTTTCATTATACTATTTTTAAAAAAAAAAAAAACTCAAAACATCATTGTTACTGTAATGTTGAGATCAGGCATGTCACATATGCACATCTTTGCTAGTTGTGAAGGTTTCACCTATGCCTTTTATTGTCTCAATTAATTATATTATTTTTATAAATAAGTTTTTAACGGTCATGTTTTCTTAAATAAAAAAAAAAAAGGAGAAAAAAAATTTTCCAGTATATACTATTTTTCAAAAAACAAAACATGCTGAATTTTTCTCCGCCAATGCTTTATATGACGAGTGAATGAAACTGAGTTAAAGCCTGCAGAATATTGCGGGGTGCTGTTCTTGTCAGTATAGATAGTGGGAAATAAAGTGAAAAGGAAAAGCACTATTCTCGTTTAGTGCCTTTAGCTCTCCTCCACATTCTCTCGAGACCTCGTTCAGAGAAATAATTTTGTACTCGTTTTCGAGAGCGAGATGGATAAAAAAAGGTAGATCCCAAAAGCACAGATATATATACAAAAAAGATTAGCATGTTTTTTACATGTGATGCAGCTGAACTACATATGATGTTTCTTTTCTTTGACAACAAAACAGATCTTACGTGTTTTCATTAAATTACTGGTTCTAAGTGCTCAGTTAGCAAATTTCTTTGTAAGTGGGAATCTTGGCCTTTTGTGTCTTTTTTTGTAAATATATTGTTTAAATATATAATATTTGTCCATATTGATCTTAAACTTAGCTTCTTGTCTTGGCATAGTAATTGATATATATGTGCAAAATTAGCACGTTTTAATAACAATTACAGTAGGAGTGCTAGTGGCTAGAGTTAGATATAGTACTTACTATGAACGGATGAAATCAGCCTCAACTATTTTTTTGTTTTTATTATTATTTCATAAGCTGAGGGATATATTAACAGTAAAAGCGAGCTAGCTCACGACGACAAAACACCCACAGTAAAATATGGAAGAAAAAAAAAGAGAAGCAGTATGTGAGCGAAGTACTCTCTCCTGCAAGACCAACTTGCATGAAAAAGAAAAGGATCCTGATCAGGAAATTAAATTTAAGAGCTTAATTTGGTATGTGAACCTAATATCTTTTGTTCTGAAAAAATGATGGAGGGAGGAACACCATGTGTTTTCTAGCTAGGTTAGGTTCATTAATTTTAAATCCCGTTAATGTGCTATTTTCTAGCTTATTGATCATATAGTAAATATTGATATGCATGCATCTGCGTGTCTTCTCTTTTTAGCACTAGAAAAATAGTTTGCACGTTTTAATAACAATTACAGTAGCAGTACGTAGTGGTCAGATTACTGTCATTTGTTAATGTTGCTGGTGATCAACTAGAATTATATATTTAGTATCAACGTATAAAATCAGTCTCAACTGTTACAGCAGAGAATTGATGTCGCTTGAGAACCTAATTTCTGTTCTGAAAAAAAGATTGGAGAAAGGAAGGCATATATATCTGTTAATTAAATATCTAGCTATATAAGCTACGTACTCGTTATACGTACAGTACTCTAAAAACATTATTAAATAATATTTCCGCGAGACCACTCCAATTTAGAGCAACTTCTGTGTATCTTCTTCATTGGAAACTTCAAGCCGTTGCATGTAGTTAACAAGAACTTAGAGTTTGATTTTGTTTTCTTTATTGAAAATTGGGAAAAGACCATTACGCAATGCAGTATGTTGCATTTCATGACTTTGGCGGAGTATCAATAAAATATTAAACAATTTAAAAACATTAAAAAAATATTAAGATATTATTGATATTACATGAACACAATAATCTAAAAAAGATTCTCCATTACTATATATATATAAAAAAAACAATAATCTAGAAAAATAGATTTAACCTAAATACAAAGAGATTATATATAAATTAAATTAAAAAATAATATTATTTTACATTTAATAAATAAAACAACACAATCCTATATTTCTTACGGCAAATCATATACAAATACAAATTCTCCCGTCAATTGGTTGTCTAAGGTTACGTTACATGACCACCAAGCAATGAAGAAACGTCCAATCTGTTTGGATAAAGGTACGTCACAGAATTATATTTGACTTGAATTTTCCTCCTGCAGCTCTTTCATACCTCATTCAATATTCAACATATGTAGTTTGGTAGATTTTCATAAAGTTTTACCATATGCACTCCTGTCATAGGCTAGTTAAGAGAATATTTGCCAAATGACTGGACTGATAAAGCTATTGACAAAATTGAGATGAATTAAACGAGGATGTTGGTGGCATAAGAATGCTAGTCTTGGGAAAATCATGCATGTAGCAGAAAACTAATCAACAGCATGAATTTTATCAGACAACATTTGCAGTTAACGAGTTTTGTTTGAATACTCTGTGCGTACTTCTTGTCTTCTTGAAGGAAAAGTCTCAATTTCGGACTTGAACTCCAATGAAATAGAAAAACGAAATTTAATGTGTATTTATGGAAGAAAAATGAGTTTGAGAATGAAACTTTGTTTGGTTTTATATGTTCCAAAATTATTGGGAGACTGTGTGACTATATATACACATGACGCATTCAAGCATAACCTCTAATGACGTACATAAGTTTGAGAATGATGCTTCTCTATAATATTATTCAAGTTAGTAAAGAAACAAAATAGCTGCGAAAACGTAACTCATGCTTCTTAATTAACAAGACAAGACAGTGGAGAGTTCCCATTTTCCTTCCGTTCATGAAACTATACATTAATTTGCATGGTTTTTTGTTTGTACCTCAATATTTCTCCCTTCTTTTGATTGATGAAATATATGCTGCTAGGGAACAAAGCTAATATCCTAACTTTCAAAATTTAATCTTACATTCTTTGAGAAACCACCAGGTAATTTATAAATTTAACTACAACATATTTGATAAAGGGATGTATTTTGACAATTACGATTAGAGGTAGTTAGGATTACGGGAAGTGTTAGGTAAAACTTTATAAATTTTGTTTGTTTTTTGTGTTTCCAAAGTTTTTTAAAAAATTATTTTTTATTTATTTTAAATTAATTTTTTTTGTTTTCATATTGTTTTCATGTTTTGATATTAAAAATAAATAAATAATTATTTTAATATATTTTAAATAAAAGATATTTTAAAAAATAAAAAAAATTACTTGAAGAGAAAGGAAGGTGTGGAAGATAAAATATTACACATCAGGTCTTCTGTCTGTACAATTTTTAATTGCAAGGTAGATGAGAAAGGAAGACGTAGAAGATAAAATATTACACAGCAGGTCTTCTGTCTGTAGAACGTTGTTTAATGTTTGGTACATTAAATGTCATTTCGATAGATGATGAAGATTTCCATGACAAAAATTTTACACAGTAAATCCATAATTGGACTCCCAGTTGTTGAGTTAAAAGGGAATTAGGGCCGATCTATAAAAAGGAGACAAAAAAAAAAAACTTTCGTTTTGCTGATTATTTGCTTGTCCCATCATCGGTTAAGAAATTAAAATGAGAATTATTTTAAATTATATATACTATTTTTTTATTTTAATTCAATTATGAAGTATAATTAATGTTGTCGCTACAAATGTTCCTCGTAATCTCGTTAATATCATTTTGTTAATAATTATGATTATTGTTTTTTGTTTTCGCATGTTCTTATGAAGTTGACAGAGAAGATCATACCTTTTAAGTTTAAATTTTTAAATAAAAATTACTTTTAGAAAATAATAACTACCACGTTACAAACACTACCTTCGACCTTCAACGATTCTGACTTTTTGCTTCAAATAATATATTTAACTCAAACGCGTAGCTCTCCTCGTTTATTTATGGGAGATGGGGTCCATAATTTTTTTAACTCTTTTACAATCATACCCCTCAATCTAAGCATATAGTTCTGATATTATTTGTTGTCAACAATGAGGTTCTGTGATGTAGTTGATTAAATACTAATAGTCGGAGGAGGGGCATTTAGAGAGCCATGACTATATATATATATAGCTAGCTCCATTGATCTCTTCAATACCACTCGGTTCAAGTAGCAGTACATATTCCTAATCGACTCTCCCTCTCCCTCTCTCTAGCTCTATCTCTGTCTCTCTATGGCCATGCAGATCAGCTCAACAGTTCCAGCCCAAAATCTCGATCTCTTTCAGGCCAGACGTGCCAGCTTCAAATGCCAGCCATCTACATTAAAATCCGCTTCAACTGTAACTCATTCTTTAAAATCTGTTGGTACCGAGCTAACTAAAAAACACCTCGCAAATCTTGAAAAACTCCTCCAAAAGCAAGTCCCCGAACCAACTAACCAAACTGTCTCGCAACCGACTCACGGAGTTTCTAATAAGGGGTCGTTGGCCAATAATAGAAGAAAGAATTTATTAGAAGATCTTAATTTGGCTAGAATATGGTCTGAAACGAGAGCAGCTGAGGAAATGTCACCTAGACATCTAAACAGGCTACAACGTTTGTTATCCAAGACGGAGGAGTATTCTCCGAGGAACCATCTTGGTTCTCGGTGGCGAGAGTATCACGGAAGCAATGATTGGGACGGGCTTCTTGATCCACTTGATGAGAATCTCCGGCGAGAGGTGGTGAGATATGGAGAGTTTGTTCAGGCAGCTTATCATGCTTTTCATTCTAATCCCGCCATGTCGGCAGGGAAACCCCCGTCACCCCAACAGGTTTCACTTCCCGATAGGTCCTACAGGGTGACGAAGAGTCTTTATGGGACTTCCTCGGTTGGATTACCTAAGTGGGTGGACGATGTGGCACCGGATCTAGGGTGGATGACCCAACAGTCTAGTTGGATCGGTTATGTTGCGGTGTGCGAGGACCGGAGGGAAATCCAACGGATGGGAAGGAGGGATATTGTTATCGCATTGCGTGGGACTTCTACATGTCTTGAATGGGCTGAGAATATGAGGGCCCAATTAGTTGAAATGCCCGGAGACCATGACCCGACTGAAATCCAACCCAAAGTGGAATGCGGGTTCTTGAGCTTGTATAAAACTTGTGGCGCTAATGTGCCCAGTCTAGCCGAGTCGGTGGTTGAAGAGGTGAAAAGGCTAATAGAGCTATACAAGGGTGAGGACTTGAGCATTACAGTCACGGGACACAGCCTCGGCGCAGCCTTGGCTCTATTAGTAGGTGATGAGTTAAGTACATGTGCACCACAGGTGCCACCAATCGCAGTCTTCTCCTTCGGCGGCCCCCGTGTGGGCAACAAAGGTTTTGCAAACCAAATTAATGCCAAAAATGTTAAGGTCTTAAGAATTGTGAATAACCAAGATCTTATCACCAGGGTCCCAGGGATACCCATGGTAGAAGAGCTGAACGACAACATGCCACTGGCCTATGCACACGTTGGCACAGAGCTGCGTGTCGACACAAAGATGTCGCCGTATCTAAAGCCCAATGCCGACGTGGCATGCTGCCATGACCTGGAGGCATACCTGCACCTGGTCGATGGGTTCATGGCTTCGAACTGTCCGTTCAGAGCAAATGCAAAGAGGAGTTTAGTTAAGTTGCTAAATGAACAGGGATCAAATGTTAAGAGATTGTACACAAGTAAGGCACAAGCCTTGAGTTTGAATTTTGAAAGGCAAGGACTGGCCGCTTCTGGCTGTTTGCCTAGTCCATCTTGACAGACTCGCCCACGGGTGCATGTAACCTTGTTCATAATCATAAGGAAATGTAAAGTCATTTTTTAAAAAGCAAAATTGGGAAGGCATACACTTTTGGTCCGTATTTAATGTTTGGACAAAATACTTCAAGATATTGTTCTCTGGATTTATTTATTTATTTTCTTTTGAACTGATTTGCCCAGCATGATTGAAAATCTCTTGTGCTTTAGCACCAAAAACAACAATTTCATATGCTTTAACT
>Ga0325411_1005289_pt1 | contig 14332 bp, 11 predicted proteins | sample PopdelMetagenome_13_FD_206181 | JGI IMG/M metagenome (GOLD analysis project Ga0325411, IMG submission 206181) | Populus deltoides microbial communities from Bellville, Georgia, United States - Xylem-PdIQD-R4 | ecosystem: Host-associated > Plants > Phyllosphere > Stem > Wood/Secondary xylem... | reverse complement strand
GAAGAAAGAGGAGCATGTTCAACTCAAATTGAACCGGTAATCAATTTGTTCACGAGGAACGTCTCAAATATACATACCATCATCAGCTGCTCTTATTTTAACTTAGTCGTTACTTATTCCAACTAATTTTGACCCTTCTTTAACAAAATTCATTCTCCTGGGACCGAATCTCCCTTTTCTTTTTGTTACTTTTAACATCAAGAAGATTTTCAATATCTCTACCAATCTAGAAGTCCAAATTTAGCTAAAATAAATAAAAATAAAAATAAAAATCCAGCTCAATTCCGTCCCTTCCCCCACTTTACTCCCTACTAATCTCGCCTCCTTTTCCCTCTTCCCTCTCTTAAACACCTTTTTTACACTCCTCAATGTCTAAACAACAGGCAACAAACAACATTAACCAACAGAAAAACACCGAACGATATCATTTCTGACCAAATCTCTCTTTTTCTCACACATACCATGTCTCTTCTTTTCTTCATCTTCTCTCTCCCTCTCCTCCTCTCCCCTTCCCTCTCCTTTCCCTTTGGTAGTAAGTAGTACTCATTCCTCCCCTCCTCTCTCTCATTCTCTCTCTAACTACTTTAACTAACTTTCAGGTTTTTTTTTAACTGCTTTTTTTTCCGATTTTACTACAGATGCTTCATACTTCATAGACTGTGGCTGTTCTACAAACACAACGGATCCATTCAACACAATATGGCTTTCCGACCGTTACTTCACTGGAGGAGCCATCTCTGTAGTGTCGGAGCCACTCCACTTCCGCTATCCTCAAGAAAAAAATCTTCGCTTCTTCCCCCTCTCTTCCGGTAAAAAAAACTGCTACATTTTGCCTCTCCCTAGCGGCCGTTACTACTTCCGTACGTTCACTGTCTACGACAACTATGATGGCAAGTCCCACTCTCCTTCATTCGACGCATCCGTCGAGGGCACTGTCGTCTTTTCCTGGCGTTCTCCTTGGCCGGAGAACCTCGCTCGTGACGGCGCGTACTCCGATCTCTTCGCGTTTGTCAAAGACGGTGAAGCGGATGTTTGTTTTTACAGTATTGCCACTGACCCTCCCGTCATTGGATCCCTTGAAGTCCGTCAAATCGATCCGTCATCTTACGATTCCGCAACAATCGGCGATAAGTTCATCCTCGTTAATTACGGCCGTTTATCCTGCGGGTCCAACCAGTGGGGCCCAGGGTTCAGCAACGACACTGATGATTTCGGCCGAGCATGGCAGTCCGACTCCGTACTCCGAACTCTAAACACGACAAAAATAATCCACTCCCTCTCCACACGAGAAACCATAACCGGCACCAATCAGCCACCGAATTTTTTTCCTGCGAAGCTTTACCAAACGGCGGTTACTGGAAATGGAATACTCGAGTACGAACTGTCGGTCGATGCGAAATTGGATTATGTGTTGTGGTTTCATTTCGCAGAGATTGATTCGAGTGTGAAGCAGAAAGCGGAGAGAGTGTTTGATGTGGTGGTGAATGAGAAGAATGTGAAGAGGGTCGACGTTTTCGAGGAAGTTGGGAGTTTTGCAGCTTATAGTTTGAGTTATACAGTGCATAATTTGAGCAGTGCTGTGTTGACTGTGAAATTTGTGCCAGTGATTGGCGCTCCGATTGTTAGTGGAATTGAGAATTATGCTTTGATTCCTAATGATCTCTCCACCGCGCCGGAGCAAGGTACGTGTGTGATTTTGGAGTGATTGGTTTTTTTTGAATTAGAAATTAGCAACTGTGAATGTGTTTTTGTTTCGGTAGTGGTGGCCATGAGAGCATTGAAAGAGTCGTTGAGAGTTCCTGATAGAATGGGATGGAATGGGGATCCTTGTGCTCCTACTAGCTGGGATGCCTGGGAAGGAGTTACATGCCATCCCAACAAAGATGAAACTGCACTCGTGATATCGCAAATGTAAGAAAGCGCGCTTTTGTCCATGCCTCGATGCATTCGAGAGATTGTATTCCTTGAATATTCTTTGTTTCAGAATATGAGTTTTAATCTCATGTTAATAATTATAATTATTACTTGGGTTATTTTATTCAGTGATCTTGGAAGTCAAGGCTTGAAAGGGAGTATAAGTGAGCAGATTACTCTTTTGTCGAACTTGGTAACCCTGTAAGTATCAGCATCCAATTCCTTACACGCTGGAGATGTTTGACTTTATTTGGTTAAATCTAGCAGACAATATTGGCATGTTGCCGATAGATGCATGGAATGAGCGCGTCTTTTCTCAACATTCTACTGCAATGCCGGGATTCATTAGGTTTATTTTTGAAAGTGACATGTTTTCTTCTAGATCTCTAACAACTTGTTTCCAGCTTTTGCACTTGTCCTTCCAACCACTTTCATTTTCATTCTGCTCTTTACTGGTGCAGATACTAGTTTTAATTATCATGACCGATCAATTTCTATCAGAAAATTTATTAAAATTCTTTTTTAGGATTTCTTTTGAGTGAACTACATTTAACTATAGGATTTTTTGCTAAGCGAACTCCATTTTATAGCTTTAATTAATGCGAAAGGATCCTTACTTCTCGATAAAATAACAAATTAATTGTCTTCCAGTTGATCTCGTATGCAAACATGCAACCTGTAGCATCATTATTGTTGTCTCTGCAGAGTCCATCAAATTTAGTCACCTATTCCTGAGTAGATAATCTAAACGTTAGAACATTCTTGACTTTTGATTTCATTTGCAAATTGCTTACGTCATGGCCCCTGCTTTGCTTGCCTCAAAATTTGTTCTAAAATTTTAGTGACTTGTGCATAATTTTTTTTAAACTTGGATTGACACTTCTGTGGTTTCTTGTGCTTATACTGTTGCTCATCCATTGTAATTAAACACTCTCTTTTCAATCTTCAGGAATTTGAGTACTAATTCTTTGGGAGGAACTCTACCATCAGGACTAGGTCAACAATCTCTTGTACGGCTGTAAGTTTTACAGCATTTATATGCCTTATATCAGTTGATGTTTTGTGGTCTTACTTTTTAATATGTATGGCAAGCTCTGGTCTCATATATGCTAAAAGTTGTTTTATAGTGCATTTCATGATTTAGTACCTCTAATTTAATTATATGTTTCCTAAATGACCCCAACTAGTTTGGGATTAAGGCTTTGTTGCGTTGTTGATTATTTTGATAAATAAAGAGATTGATTAGAGCATGTGTTCCCAGTGCATTTTGTTTCATCAAGTGCCCGCCCAAGAAGGTTTTGAGAACCCCCTTTGAGAGGGAGGACCGTCTCTCTGCCAGCTCATCTAGAAGGCTTCCTTTTCCTAAGACATTGGATGTGCACACTCATTCAAGTCTATATTTTAGAACTAATTCATTCATGAAAAGAAGCGTACCTCGTGTGGGGAAAGGGAAAAAAAATACTATCGAGTCCTCTCATTCTCGTGCTCCAAGTGTTCCTTTTCTGGTTTACATGGGTGCGTGTCCTGTTTTTGTTTTAAGTAAACTTCCTATGGAGTATCTCTTCTTTGAGTTTGGAAAACGTTTTCTATGCTGTCATATATATATATATATATCCTTGTTTCTCCCTTTTGTCTTAAAATATTAATTTATCATCTTGGTCAGTTCACTTAATTTATTCAGCTTTATAGTGTAGCACAAACTTTTAAGTCTTCTGTGACTGAAGTTAGAGTCTGATTTAAATGATGTTCCACCATCTTTTTCAAGTCTACACTATGAAACTTATCTAACAACCACTATGAACTTACTCTGGCATTCCATTATGTTATACCTTATCACTTCTGATTTTTACTTTGTAGGGATTTGTCAAACAATCAATTCTCAGGTCCTATACCGGAAAGTCTAGCTTTGGCAACTCATCTGCAACTTGTGTAAGTAGTTTTCTTGCACTAATACATGCTGGAGGCATTTTTCATAAACATGTGTGCGTGCTCACACTCACACACAAAATAATACAGACAGACAGACAGACACACACACACACAGAGCAAGTTTGTTTGATATTTGGATTTTGAAGCTAAAATTTTTTGTTCTTCTTCGTTTCAAGTTTTATTGTCAACTCCTCCAGTTTAAATGTGGTAGTGTTTGACCCATTTCTGTCCTGCATGCCTTGATGTTAGCAATTATCATATATACCAGTAGGGAGAAGATTTTCATGCTTTTAATGAATGGTATAGTGTCATAAGTTGAAAAAAAAATTCATGAAATAATTTTACTAAATATTAGTTTCTGTGGATTTTTTTTATTTGACCTCATGTTTAGCTAAATGATACCACTCCTTTTGAAATTCAGCAAGAATTGAGTTGGAGTATCTGTCTTGTATTTAGTTTGTTAAGAAATTTAATCCGGATGTAGAAGATGGATATTTTACCTTTTAAATTCAAATGTGATGTTTTGATGTATTCACCATAGAAGAGATTGACCAACTTCCAGATGTAAATAGAAATGAACCCTTCTTATCATTAAAACTTAACGTTCAGTTTCCTTGGAGTTAGTTTAGAACAAATTGAAAGAACTTATTTCATGCTAGTTTTGTATAACTGTGAATTGAAAACATAACTCTGGTATGCACACTTGCCATCCAATGCTTATGCCAGAAATGGTGCTGAAAACCCCATCAAATGAAACCAAATCACTTGACACATTGGTGGTAACATATACTAGTTGTCCTCATCATCCAAGAATAAAGTGCTTTCTTTTGTAATTCAATCTAAGACTTGGCTTAATCCATTGTTCATGTGCATTTTTACTTGCACATTGAACAATAGGGTAAGACATCACATGCTGCATTGTTAGAAGCATATAAAGGGAAGTTAAAATAGTAGCTGAAAACTGCTGTTGAGAATATAATGTAGTGTTAGTTTTTTGGACTTTGCTGGGTACTGGAGAGATGGATTTGATCACTATATTTGACAGCTCTTATAGTAGATTTTCCTCTTTGCCTTTGTTGATAAAGAAATCAAGGCCCTTTTACTATTTCCCCCATTCCCCCAGCATCAAGTGGTCAAGATGAAGTATAATGTGGTTCTCATGAGCAGTATATAATACTAAGCAATTATTCATGCAACTATTTATGGAAGTAATTTTTTTAACAGAACTGCTATATACATTCCTAAGTTGTTTTCTGATAGTATTCATGTTCATTTCTGGGAGGATGTCTCATTCTCTGTGTAGTTGTTCTCTTTTACCTTCATTTTTTTTTCTGTCTTCGTTGCAATGCTTCCACATTGCCAGTTCTTGGAGGCTGGTAGGCAATTGAACTTATGATGAAATCTATACTGTCACATTTCAATCCCAGATTCCTTTTCTCTGCGTTGGTTTAATGAATAATCACATCTTAAAGGATTGCAATAATTTTTTTATCTTTTTCAGAAAAACTGACTGGGAAAAAGTTGTTTCTTGCTCCCAATTCTGTCACTACTTTAAAATGCTAAACTTTTCTCTGGTGTCAAAAATCATATGATATCAAGCCAACACTGAAGCAAAACAAGATAGAAGCTCTATTTTAGCTTGAAATCTACTCATTAAAATCTATTTTGCATTTCCGATTAGACTGCCTCTTTACATATTGCTCTTTCAATTTTCTTCTTTTCATTTTTTAGAAAGTACCAATTCCACCTGTGCACAAACCTCCCTCCTCTCCCCTAAAAGAAACTAGATTTTTTTTGTTGCAACCACTTCATGAGCTCCATTGTGAATAATTCCCTCGGTATATTGGTTTTTACAACTTTGCTTATTGGTAGATGTGCCACATTGTTTTCCTTTTTGTTTTATTTGATAAGCAAATTGATTGAAGAAACACCAAATGGTAACTATTTAAATACCCACAGCATTTGCATTAGAAATCCAAATGGTTAATAATTCTAGTGTTGATTACCTATTATTTTCCATTATTGTATTCCCTCGACATCTCTTTGTTTCCAGGATGTTGAATGGTAACTCATTGGAAGGGCGGGTACCAGAGGAACTTTATTCAATTGGTGTGCATGGTGGAGCTATTGAGTATGCTTCCTTTCTAACTTTCACGATTCTTTTAGTTTATTATATTATTAATTTTCTAGCAATAAAATCTTTGGCTGGACTGTCGTGCAATTGCATTTGAACCTATGTGCAATATCCTTAAATCTCTTGATTCTACTTTTACTTATTTAATTTGTTAAGATATGTCAAATATTTTATGTTCACCTCAAATCCTCTAGAGTATGAAATTGAAAGACTTCTAATGCTATTTGACTTATTGCCTAAATACCTTGCTCTTTATAGGACTACACTTACCAAAATAGTAAGCATATACTGTAGGTCCATAGTCTTTAGTTGTCTGTGATATTGCATTATGAGATCTTACTGGATTCATGTTGTCTTAGTCTGTGCAAGAGAGTTGCCTGTCGTTGATTGATGGTTCACAAATCATAATTTCTTGTTTTTCAATCAATTTGATTATCTAGCAAGATGGGCAATCATAATATGTAACAATTCAATTCACATATTCTTCAACCCTGAATGACTAGTCTGTTGGTTGCGTGCGTTATTCCTTTTTAGTCTGTGCATTATGAGATCTTACTGGATTCATGCTGTCTTATTCTGTGCAAGAGAGTTGCGTGTGATGTTGCATTATGAGATCTTACTGGATTCGTGCTGTCTTAGTCTGTGCAAGAGAGTTGCCTGTCGTTGATTGATGGTTCACAAATCATAATTTCTTGTTTTTCAATCAATTTGATTATCTAGCAAGATGGGCAATCATAATATGTAACAATTCAATTCACATATTCTTCAACCTTGAATGACTAGTCTGTTGGTTGTGTGCATTATTCCTTTTTAGCCATATCCTTCCAAAAAATTTGTTATCTGCATGAATTTCACCTATGCTATTATTAAAAAGGCGATGCATACCCCTGTTTCGCAGTCACTTTCTCATTACTTGGGGAAGTCCTATCCACCCACTCTCCCATTTTGATGTGAGATCTCATTTCAGTTAAAGTTGGCAATGGTGATTAGTATTTCATATTAATGTATGAAGTATAGATTACTCTTTGCAGCATCAAAAGATGCGAACAGACAACTCTTTACTTTCAGTTGCTGAATGTTTGGCTCCATTTTGCTCGCACAATTTCTGGAATATACCTATTTGCTATTTCTATTTCTTTTTCTTTTTTTGGAGATTAACGTTGCTTAAGATGGAAATTGAATCAATGCCTCACCCCTGTTACCTTTCAAAAGTACTCATGAGTCAGTGGTCATTTTGTTATTTTATTCCCTGATGAATTAATGTCTCTTTAACAGCTCATTACCGGAAAAACACTTTGTTTTACAGTCTATCAGGTAACAAAGGGTTGTGTGGAGTACCGTCTTTGCCACAATGCTCTCTTTTCTGGGATAATGGTCGTTTGTCCACTGGTGGTAAAATTGCTATAGGCTTATCCTGCCTAGTATTTGTTTGTTTGCTTGTATTGGGATACCTAATCTGCATCAGGAGGCGTAGACATGATTATGAATTTGCTCCACCTCACGATCTAATGTGTAAGTATTTTTCAAGGATGTTCAAGTTTGTCATCTTCTAGTTTCATTACATGCATTATGCTATGGGCTGTCAGCTGGTCTGATAGGTCATCTGGCACGATATGTTGTTGAATTTTAAGGCATGCATTACACGGAGCATATTAGATATCACTCTTATAGAGGCCAGTCAAATTTGATTAGATATCACTCTTATAGAGGCCAGTCAAATTCGAGGCCGCACTCCACCTTTGGACCTTATTTTGACGTCCTTTTATTGTAGAATAGTTTGAAACCATTGATCATTTGGAATTATCTATTCCAGATAAAAACCTCTTAAAATTCCTATGTCAACAACCACTTGGAGATGTTATTTTAGAATTAGAATTAAAAAAAAAACCTTCATGGATTAAATTAGGATCTGGAATCAGGGACTGGGATTATACTTGAAGCAGTATATAATATATTAAACTGCAAAAGGAGTTCAACAAGGATTGGGACTTGGGAGTGAGATGTCATTCAAAGCACAAACCTCCATATAGGAGAAAGGTTGCATGTACCCACCACTGATAAATTTTTAGTCAGTGAACTTCTGCTGCTAGATGATGTGGGTACTGTATTGTAGTCCGTACTTTTGTTTGCCTAGATCCCAGAGTTTTAGTTAGAGGTATAAAACCAGTGCATTTAGTTTTCATCCTACGATGGCTTTTTTCACAATATGAGTAACACGTCCCACTTAGAACCCTTCCAATGTGACTTGTCTTCCAGAGTCTTGAGAAATCCATCCAAACAAGCAATTGTGTCTTATGCCCCATGATATAAATCATCTCATCATCAAAAGAGTTTCATCCTTGTTAGGCAAGGAAGCTCAACTTTCGTCTCACGCTTGTCTCGATCTGAAATATCTTTACCTCCTAGCTCAATCCACATAGATCTTAATTGTTTGTAAGTAGCACAGTGTGTAGTAGCAATAATACTATCCCTATCACCTTCAATTTGACTTTATTAGCTGTCATTACAAACGCTTTCTCAGCCTCCGTTATTTCCATTTTATATTCGATGTTATCATACCTAGCCAAAAAGAAAAGGTAAAAAGATGAGATATTTTTTCCGGAGTTTCACACGTCAGTAACAATAATACTATCACCTTCAATTTGGCTTTATTAGCTGTCATCACAGATGCTTTCTCATCCTCACTTAACTCTGTTTTAAATGTAATATTATCATACCTAACCAAAAAGAAAAGGGAGAAGGAGATATTTTTTCCGTAGTTTCATTCATCCTGGTCTGACTTCAACCTTTCTGAAAGTTGACTCCAAAACTGTAGTTGCTGCTATGAAAGAATTGGGGAGCCATTCAGTTTGCATGTGACAACTAAATGCTCTCTAACAAATTTGTCATTTTTGTTTCATAAGCTAGTTGGTTAGGTATCATGCATTCTTTCCTGTGTCTTGATTGGCATTAGAAATTCAATTCATACAATTGTATTCTCCCAGCAATGGCTGCCAAGAGAAACAGGTACCAGAGGCAGAAGTCCTTGATGCTTCTTGAAATGGAGAGCCAACATGCCAAAGGATTGCCATCGCCTCATGGTCCCCATTAACAGTCTTTTAGAAAAGGTAGTATTGATCTTGATATTCTTCAGCTCACTAAGAGAGCATAGAGAGGGGACCCTGGATGCAGCTCTTGCAGAATGCTCAAGTAGATGTGAGCGGCATCCACTCCACAAAGAGGACTTAGTCTATTTGGAATCTTTCAACAATGGAAACAAGATGGGGTCTTGTAAAGTCACACTGTCTATACAATGCAATGTATCTGAGATTTTTTTTTTCATACTGACAAAACAGACTGGATAAGCCATCCTGATGTATCATACCGGCTTTGCAGCATTTTATGAGAACATGCTGTGAGTTCATCTTCAATTTATGAAAAGGGCATTACACATTTATACCAATTCGTCCCAGTTTTGGTAGGCGTTGGATGATAAACTTTTTGGCTGATTATTTTCTCAGTAATTATTTTCAGCTGAAGCATTGTTAATTCATCTGTTTTGGACTGGCATTTCCATCCGGTAATATCTGCGACAAATTTACACAAAGCTGTTTCTGGTATTCACCGTGGCTAAGCTATCCATCGTTCAGATGGGTTGTGCGTCTTCTTTCTCCACTCCAGGCAAAAACTTTCAATAATGTTACTGTTTTCTGATGGCTGTGCCGTTTCCATGAGAAATTCTTTAACTGTTGACTCTCTTGTAGAGCTGGTGGCTATGACGTGTAACGCTGTTTATCTGTGTTATAGCAGAAATCACCGTTGATCAAACCTTAAATTCCTATTTGTTTATTTTTATTAAGTGCTGTATAATTTAAACTCAGATGACACGTGTATATATTCTTTGCGAGAATGATTCTTAAATTAAAAATAAACAAATATGAGATGAGGTGCTCGTGCGCTGCCGCGGGGTTATAAAATAAATGTACTTAATAGTATTATAATTGTGAACCAACTCTAAATAAGTAATAGAAATTAAAGGTATGATGGAGCAGATATTTTATGAAAAAAAAAAGTTGTGTTGGTGATAAAAAATTTAGAGACTGAACAAAATGATTTGTAGCAATCTACAGTGTTTTGTGAGGAAAGATACAGTGCTTTCGCCACATGATTTAGCTTTTCATTTAATAAAAAGCCTCAAAAAAAAAAAGCTAAATTATCTACCAACTTAATATTAAAAAAATATCAACAATGATAATTTTGGAAGGAAAAAAACCTATGAGAAAAAATGTTGCAGCAATTGACAATATTTTATGAGAAAAACTATAGCGCTTTTCCCAATAAAATAAACTAAAAAACTATTTAGAGAAATATTGTAGCAATTCACAGTGTTTTGTGAGAAAAACTACAACACTTTCCTCATACAATTTAACTTTATTGTAATTCTAATTCTTAACCAACTCAATATTAAAAAAAATCGACAAAGATAATTTTGAAAAAAATCATTAAAAAATCACATGGGAAAACACTGCAATAATTCACAGTGTTTTAAAGAAAAAAATAACAAAGTTCAATTCTTAATCAGCTCAATATTAAAAAAAAATCAACTTAGATAATTTTAGAAAAAAATAACAAAACAAACACCAAAAAGAGGGAAAAAATCATGTTGGAAACACTGTAGCAATTTACAGTGTTTTGTGATGAAAGCTACAATGCTTCTCCACATGATTTAGCCTTATTTGTAATGACTTGCAATTGTAATTTACAAACAATTCAATATTAAAAAAATAAAATAAAAAAAGATCATTTGAAAAAAATTATAACAAAAAAAAAACTATGCGGAGAGATACTGTAGCAATCTACAATGTTATATGAGCAAAGTTATAATACTTTCCCCACATGATTAAGCTTTATTACAAAGTTAAATTTTAACCAACTCAATATTTAAAAAAATAAAATCGACGAAAATGATTTTGGAAAAAAATATTACAAAAAAAGAAAACACAAAAGAAACTGGAAAAAAACCATGTGAGGAAAAACTGTATCAATCCATAGTGTTTTTTGAGGAAAAACTTGTATTTACTTGTAATTACAATTCTTAACCAGCTTAATATTTAAAAAATAAAATTGACAAAAATAATTTTAGGAAAAAACATAACGAAAACAGAAAAAAACCATGTGGGAAAAAAAACACTGTAGCAACCAACAATAATTTTCAAGGAAAGCTAAAGTGCTTTCTTCACATATTATAACTGTAATTTTTAACCAGCTCAATATTAAAAAATAAAATAAAAAAATATAATTTTGAAGAAAATCATAAAAAAACCATACGGAGAAACATTGTAGTAATAAACAATATTTTTAAAAAAAACTAAATTCTCAATTAGCTCCATATTAAAAAAATCAAAAAAATATGATTTTAAAAAATAAAGAAATAAAATAGAAAAATTATGTGGAAAAACATCGAAGCAATTCACGGTATTTTCAAGAAAAAAATTATAAAGCAAAAATTTTAATCAGGTCAATATTTAAAAAGTAAAATCAACAAAAATAATTTTGAAAAAAACAAATGGAAAAAAAAAGAAAAATTAGGAAAGTTGAAAAAAAAATAATTTTGAAAAAAAATTGAGAAAAAAGGAAAAGTTAGAAAAAAAATAAAAAAAAAGGAAAAGTTAGAAAAAAAATGGAAAATTCACAGTAAAATATATGTGGGGAAATAAAAATTCTCTCGTATCATTTAGAGTATATTTGTAATGATTACACACACGACTTCAGAGTAATCTATGTGTGTGGATGAACTTGACTGTTTTCTCATGGTAAAAAACTCAAGCTTTCATGTGTGAAATTGTGATCTGTGACCATGTATACAGTGAAAGGATTCGATTAACATGTATTTTCAGGATACTTGTGAAGAGTCATTTAATGTTCTTAACATCTCCTTTTTTTTTTATTTGAAATTTATCATAAACAATTAAAAAACGTTACCATGCAGAGTAGCAATTTAATTTTTAATAAATATCAATGATAAACTCGAACCAGAAACGATGAAGAGGGTATTTAGAAGTGTATTAATGGTTGTGTTTTAAAGTGTTTTTTATATGAAAATACATCAAAATAATATTTTTTTACTTTTTAAAAATTATTTTAACATCAACACATCAAAATAATAAAAAAATAAAAAAATTAATTTTAAGTAAAAAAAATTTAAATTTTTTAAAAATATTTTTAAAACATAAAAACAAAAAATCTTGATATCCACGTGATAGCAGCTGAAGAAAGAGGGAATGGAAGGTCTTGGGGATGCGTAGGAACGATTATTCATATATATTTATTATTATTATTATTATTATGATTAATATTCATCGTATTAGTACAAGCTTGAGATTTCACTGTCGTCAATGATATATATCTTCGACGCGGTTTTAAGAAAATATGCGGTTGCACTTTGCAGAAGTGTTGTCCTGTTGAGAATCGTACGTCCCCGTTCACAAATAAAAACTGCGGGAATCTCCGATGGTTTCACATATCATATATTATGTGCCCAAGATGTCAAAAAGCCTTAGCTTTGGACTTTGAAGCCTGTCATCACGTCAGCACTTCTGCTATATCATCTCAAGCTCAGACCCCACGTTAGTGTTCACTTGTCACCCTCTCCTTCATGGTTGTTTTTTTCTCGGCTACTTGCGCTCCTTGAAAAAGAATCCGATGAGCATAACTTCATCAAGTCTTCACTCCTTTTTTTTTTTTTTTTATACAGAGTAAATATATATATATATTCATTCCCTTTCGAGAGACAGAGCCGCATCAAGTGACCTAATCTTTTCCCTTTTTATGGTAGAATTCGACAACAAATCCTTGAGAATTCAAATGATTCTTTTAACACAATATTATAGCACGTAAGTTGAATAATCTACACACCTAAGCACGCACCATGGTGATCAAGCCCTGTATAGTTGGGGACTGTATATCTTAATGCGAGTGTGCGTAGCTGATACGACCGTGAGAGGTGTCAATGTTGTTTTCAATCTCACCCTCCCTCCCTGACGAGTTGATGTTTCCAACTGGGGTTTCGAAAATTGACTATATATAACTAATAATTCAAATATAACTAATTGAGGGTAGACTAATCATTGCTTAATTATACCTGGTTGGCTAGCTGTGCAAGTACTTGTGGTATGTATGGAGTTGATTTTGTTGATTGCTGGTACGTACTGTGCTAACTAATTATCATGGACCTCTCAAGATATTATTAAATATCGAAGAATTACTTTATCCGCTTCTCAAAATATTAAAAGGAAACAAATTCATAGCTTATTCGTTAGTTTTTATGCTTGTTTTTGACATATTAACAGCATGTTTGGAACGCGGCTGCGGCTGTGTTTTTAAAAAAATTAAATTTTTTTTACTAAAATTAAATATGATTTGTATGTTTTGAATTGTTTTAATATGCAGATGTCAAAAATAATTTTTAAAAAATAAAAAAAATCATTTACATGTATTTTGACACAAAAAATTATTTGAAAAACACCCACAATAACACTGCCAAACACACTTTAAATCAGATACTTGTTGTGATATTCGAATAATCATAGCATACGGTAAGATTGTATTGAAAAAAAGGCTTGAGGCCCCAGCTTTCCCGTGTGCCCGAAATAATGAAGGAACCCATCAAAAGACACCGCCCAAGCTGCTTATGATCAATCCCCATTTATACAGAAAAATCAACCATGCGGACTTGACTTGGATGCTACTAGATACGGGCCACGCTATATTGTAGGCCTGCACAGGTTTTTTTCAACGTAAAAAAAAAAAAATTAAGGTAAAAAAAATAAAAATTAGGTCATTGAATTTATTAAGTTTAATAAAATCAGCTATTTAAATAATACAAATTAAAAAATATAAAGACAATAAATAAATTGACAAAAGAATTAACAACATATATAAAAAATTCCTAAAACACCAACCCAAGCATGTCTAAGTTAAACTACAAAACTTAATTGTATAATGTGTAAATTAAGAGTGAAAATAAAAAGAGTTTTTTTTTAATATAGACAGGGAATTTGTTTTTTTGGAACAAATTTAACTTTCAGTTATTATTGTTATTGTTATTGTTATTATTATTGTTATATAACGAGAGAGATGATTACTCTAATTGAATATATAGACAAGATCCCTTAAGAGTTTTTTTATGGAAAAAAAAAACCTCAGGAGAAACAGTTTTTTTACTCTAATTAATTAATTCATCCAATTTCAAAGAATCACACCCATGCCAGGACGTAGCTCTATAAGATCCAAAACAGCCGCTAGTATATATGTTTATTTTTATTTTGAATGTAAACGCATGCATAGAGGTCCACAATTTCTACAAATTTGGTAGAA
>Ga0325411_1005287_pt1 | contig 14337 bp, 7 predicted proteins | sample PopdelMetagenome_13_FD_206181 | JGI IMG/M metagenome (GOLD analysis project Ga0325411, IMG submission 206181) | Populus deltoides microbial communities from Bellville, Georgia, United States - Xylem-PdIQD-R4 | ecosystem: Host-associated > Plants > Phyllosphere > Stem > Wood/Secondary xylem... | reverse complement strand
GTACTTAAAGCCAAACCCACCCCCCCCAAATTTTCAGCAAAAATGTATTGCAGCAATCATTTTTTTTTTCATTAGAGAAATGATCAAATGAAATAAAGCTAAAAACACTAACTTTAGTCAAACAACACCCCCCCCCCCCCCAAAAAAAATAAATAAATAAAAGCCATAACTTTCATTTCAAATGTCCAATCAATCTTTTGAATCGAATCCTAACCCTACACTATTGCCAGATACCCAGATTCTAAACCAAACCCGAAAACCCATAAAAAATCAATCACTCCCGAAACAATCCGACAAATACTATATACAAAAAACTCACCTTGGGTTTCATATCCGACCCGAACCCGAATTTCCAATCACGAAAATAAGGGAAAGAAAGGGAATGACTATGACCCAGAAGATCCGAATTCCTAACCACATCCTTAGTCAAACCACATCCTTAGTCAAGCCACTGATAGTCTCCATTCCGGGAAATTCATGGTGATCATGTGACCACCGGGTAGTGGGGTCGGTCAACCCGCCCCGGCATTGAAGAACAAATGCAAACCCGGCAAGAGTTAATGGAAGAAGAGTTAGGAGTAACACTAGAAGCGAAGTAACAAGTTGCGTGGATGTTTGTGATATTGAAGTGGGGGGTCTTCAACCCGCCATTTGAAAGAAATAAATAGGGAGGGCGGGCGGGGGGGTTGTTTGGGAATATGGTATTGATTTTTAGAGTGTATTTTTTAAAAAAATGTATTAAAATAATTTTATTTTTATTTTTTAAAATATAATTTTAATATTAGTATATTAAAATAAAAAAATATTAAAAAAATAAAAAAATTAAACTTTTTGAAAAATATAATTTTAAATGAGTTTCCAAACAAGGTATTAGCAGTGCATGAGTATGGATAATAAATAAATAAATATATAAATGAGAGAGAGCGTGGATTTATTGGGGTGGAGAGACCGAAGATGTAATAGTAGTTGTTGTCGATGGAGTTTTGGAAATATAACGAGAGATGTACGGTGTCGTACGTGGTGGTTATTAAATCTGGTTTGATTTAATAAATAATTCAAAATTTAATTTAAATTTTGATAAAATTAGAAGAGAATAATCAAACTTTTGTTTGATTTGAAAAAAATCAGAACAAAAATAATTTTACTAAGCCAAGCTAACCTACTTAATTATGTTTAGATTAAACCAGGTTCAATAACTTTCATTTTATCTCTCATTATTTTAGTTTTTTATTCATATATTTTTTTTATTTTTTTTAAGTTTGGATAATTCTTATTATGAATAATAAACATGAGTCATTAATTTTTTTTCAAATTTATAATAATAATAAAAAATTATGATATTATTTTTAATAACTGATAAGATATTTTAGATCATGAATATATTTTAAATCCTATTGATTTTTTACACTTCATACTTCGAGAAATTAGTTCATTCTATGAGTACATTTCTTTTCATGAAGAGAGAATTATAAAATGTTAAACCTAATAGTTTATATATATATTGTTTAGATAATTACATATCTTTTTTCTACTTTTTTTTTCTATATTTTTGTAATTACATTTATGTATATTATTGGGTATTTGCAATTATCTAATTCATTTTATGAATTAATTTTGGTTTTTCCCTTTATTATATAAAAATTAACTGGGTTAAGACATACAAAATCCAAAAATAACCCATTAAAAAACTACCAGGTTTTGTTGGTTTTTCTCTTTGAAAAACCAAATTGAACTAAAATAAAAGTGATCGGTTTTGAACCAGTTTTCAATTAAATTCGATTTTAATTATGCATATAAAAAAAATATCAATTTAGTTTTTTTTTTTTTTTATCAAAAACATAACCGAAAACTTGAACCAACCCATTGCCATTCCACAAGGTGTGCAGGTTTTAGACCATTTAGCCTCATGAAAAACCGTAGGATGAAAATGTTGCATTACAATCTGAGCAAGAGTCACCAAGCATGTGCGATGAATGTTTTGTTCAAGAATTATCTATGTTTCCACTGAATAATTCCGGAGAGAAGGGTTGCCTTTCGATCAAATTTCTTCCCACTCGACTCTCCTTAAGTCTTGTTAGGGCCTTGTAAACACCGACTCAGAACTATTACCATGAAGTAGTGGAACACAACATCCATGGTGGATTATTAGCAAAGAACACCCTTTATAGAGGGGTGTGACAAAGGCATCATCTTTATCTGAAAACAATGAGCTGAGCCAATGGCATCATGGAGACATGGACCTTTATCTTGAGTTCTATAGAAGGGTTTCCACATGTTTTAGATAATGTGATTGCCCAATACAATCCTTATACTGCTCTAATTATCTTATCAGTGGATGCTTCCAAGTCTAGTTTTGAATCATTAGCTAAATACAATAACTTTCCCATGCCACCTATTGAAAGCAACCAACATTACAAGCATGAAAGCTATGGGGGATATAGATGGTTAGTGGATCTTAAATGCAAGTTGTCTTCTTTCAAACATGGCACAGCTCTGCTGGATAATTCTGCTTTTTAAAGCTTAGCAACTTCCAAAGTTAGCTTGCAGGTCACATGGATGATGATAAGAAAGAGGGTTAAAGTGTCTACTCTAATTGGCCCCAGCTTTCATAAAGTTTTCATCTTCATCTAGCTTTGTAGCTCGGATTATCACTATCGTATGGTGACCATCTTCAATGATTTTCCAATTTCTATCATGGGCACTACACCAACCCCATAAATGATGATTCCTCAACCAGTTTAATTCGCCCCTTGTCAATTTGTGATGCTTGGTGAAATATTTATAGAAATTAAGAGCACAAAAACAGTTGTATAAACCTGGATCATAGCTTACGAGACCTTTTCTTATCAGTTTGAAATCCAGTTTAAATAGCTCCCTTTTCTCCAAACAAGCTTACCGACATAACATTAAACCACAAAAAATAAGAATGTTTTTCATCATTTATGTTCCTATCCAATGGCCCAAGGCTGGCATAGGAACAGTCAAACAGAAGCCATAAAGAAGTTAACTGTTGTAGAAAAGTTGAGGGTCTCTTTGGAACATATATCACCTCACAACCAAACCACTCGGAGCATCTACATATCAGTGGTTTAGATTTGAGATTTCTACCGGAAAGTATAAGGTTCAAACATGGGTAGGATGGATTGAGGAGTGGGAATAGGAGAAGGTTAACCCCCTTTAACAACCCAAGACTCGTTGTACCTAACTCTGGGCCAAAAAAAACACCCAACAATAGCTCTTCTGATGATCCCCAGGGCATCAGTAATTACTTCAAAATAAGATATCAAAGCATTGATCTAAAATCTCCAAATTTAAATTTATTGATTCAGATGACAAAACCAGATACATGGAAGAATTTCACATTCCAATACAATAGTTTTGTAAATGATAATAATGATACACAATGTTTACTTGCACAAAAAATATAATTATGCTGCCCACTTGCTTATGAATAAGCATTATTGGATTGTATGGTGTGCCTTGTTTGCTTTAAAATGCGGACAAGAATCAATGTTGAAGAATGGTTAAGAATCTTTAGGACAATCCCAACTAGAGTGTCTTCTAATAGACGTCATCTCCTTATTAGCTTGATCACATCTCCAACTAGATGCAATGATCCAGTGACAAGAACCTGTAAATCCACCAACGATGGCTTCCTGGTTAGCACTACTGTTTGACAATCAACGCACCTCACAAATATTTGTTTCTTTTAGAGATGGGTTGCATGAGAGAAGGCGGGCATGGCTGTGTTTTTTTTTTCAAAAAAAGAAGCCAGTCATGACACAAGTGAAGACATTTGCATCCACTAATTTTCAGGAGAAAAAAAAAACCCTAAAAGAGGGCCAGAAGAAATTCACTCATTTCTAGAGCATTTTCACTAAAGTGTTGGTGAACGAACAATAGAGGCAATCTCTTCTCAAATTGATGAAAATGAGAATTTTGAGAGGAATCTGTCAACTGGTCAAGGTCTTTGTCCTCACACTTAACAAACAAAAATTGTAACCGTAACATTATTTCCTCCATGCACATTGTTTGACATAATGAAATGAAACCCCATCTAAGAGAGAAATATTACCTGAAGTCTTAGGGAAGGGTTCTCTCTAACACAATGCCTCAACCATTTTATCGTCAATGGCAATGAAGGAATTACAGCACTGCAAGCCAAATATCCATCTGTAGGACTGCAATTAGAAGCATCCTCATAAAGGAATTGACGATGTGGTAAGGTCTCTGCACCATCCATCTTGGTACTCTTTTCAAGTAAAGAATCTGTATCTGCAGGCAAATGAAAAAGAAAAGGCATAAGGTGCTGCCTATTACAAAATGCAATGCCACCAAAAGAGCTTCCTTTGACAAACAACAATGCGTTATTGTAGCATGATTCAAATGGCCTGAGCAGGAATAACATGCAAAAATATTCAGGGAGAGTAAGAAGCACATGGGTTTTCCATTGCTACGGAGACTATGGCCACAGCTTCACTTGCAATGATGCTTGATTGGCTAAATCACATAAGTGGGTAAATTCATGTCATGGGTAAAGAGAAAAACCATACATCAAGCCCGAGGGTCACTGCATTGTAACAGTTCATGCTGCTGCTATGTATGTAGCTCCCTCAGTTACTCCTCACATATCCTTTTCTTTCTAGATTTTCCTTCTATATTCATATAATACAGAAATATGGGGAAAGACAGACAATACAGTAGCCAGTTTAGTCTGCACTCTGTGCATAGTTTGGCTTGTTTGCTATTTTATGGTAAACCAAGCTTTCTTTGGTCATCATTGTCAAAAAAAATAAAAAAAAATAAGAGGGAAATCAGACATACATAAACAAAATATTAAGATGTGTAAGTATTTCAGGGCGGCAAAAAGTAGTACCTATCCCATGGACAATCTTCTCCCAGAGTCTCTGCAGGCTGAATTGCCAATGCAAGTCCTTGCTAGAGATATCTGAAGGGACAACTGAGGTACCAGAAGTAACCTTGTTATATGTTGAGATACTTGGGACAAAAATGGCCTTTGAGAAGAAAGTACCTGAAAAAGACATGAATCATTTTGAACACATCAGTGTTCTGAGTTTTTACTATGATGCAGATAATTTCTGCGCAGAAGTAAGAAGGAAAGGAAAGATGGAGTATTTATTTCTAGGCATAATTTCTCATCATAGAGAAACTGGTTCCATTAGCAGTATTTGGACAACCTCACTAAATAAGTATATCTTGTGTCCCAATTGGCAGATTCGAGAATTGACATTCAACTGAAATTGGCATCATAAATCAGCTGAAGTTTGTTTGAACTGTAATTTTCCAGCACGAAGCATGTAAATTACCATACTTTTAGTGCTTCCAGTGAAATCCACCTGACCTCTTGTGTATTTTTTTCCTTCAATTTTTTTTAAATCCAAGAGATAATTTTTTTTGGCTACAAGAAAGCATTGGTTTTCATGACTTGCCATGTAATAAGAGTGAAGGCTTAACAACCATAACAAAACAATGCAGCCACAGACAGAAAGCAAATAGAAAAATGGAATCAAGTTAAGTAGCATGAAAAGAAAGACATGCATAATTTAGTAAACAAAAGTAAAACCATCAAAGAAGCAACCTGATCATAAAACCAACACAGCTGTTCTTAATGGTTGTCATATGCCAAGACTAGGTTAAACTTAGATGAAAATGGACAGAGCCTCACACTTACACACACTCACACATATATATAGAGAGAGATTGATGAGTTTTTTTTTATTATTATTATTTTTACCTGAGGAAGCACATGTACTCACAAGCCGTGGAAGCAAGATTTGAGGATCTCTAACATCCATGCAATTAAATAAAAGAATCTACAAGAAGGTATGGATAATGATAAGTGAGAAGGTAATAAATGAAAACAGAATGAACACTCCAAAAAACTCTTCACTAATCAAAACAAACAAACAAACAATGATGGGATTAAATAAGCATCCAGAAAACAGCCCAGCGCATTAAGCTCCCAAACTAAATCAAGCTGGTTATTCTGAATATCACCTTCTTTGATATTTTATTGATTTCTTGAATGTTGAATTTCTCATGCTGCATGTAACCATTTCCCGGCACTTTATTTATACTTTCAATGTCATGTGAAGAAAATGAAACCAGTGATGGTGATAGGTTGTTTTCTTTAACAGCACTAGAAAACCATTCGGCGCAAACCTCCATACTCTCTGGACTGTGAGCTCCATCCAAGTAGAAAATGAGATCGCCCGAAGTTTCAGCTACTTCTGATGAAATACAGGAGCTTGAAGTTGAAGAAAGATCAGGAATTATTTGAGCCCTCCCAGCAATATGTGCTTTAGAAAGACCTCTAAGAAATGCCTCTGGTAAATTAGCTTCCTTGTTATCCTTTCAACAGTCCACAAAACTGATCAGTGAATAACTTGTGGTAAAACAACCAAATTCTGAATATAGAGGATGACTACCATTTATCATATCCTTAGATACTGGCAACTTACAAAAATGGAATCAAAAGAAGAAACAGAGAGGGTACACCATTCACAGATTTTATGTACTATATATAGTATGAGAAATGGTCCGTAAAACTAACATTTTGGAATAGCTTCTCCCAATTTCCTGTTCTTTGAAGCCAACATTTGCAAAGGGAAACAGCAAGACCAGCATTAGACAACTGATGATCGCCAGACAAACTAAGCTTTAGTCCATTCAACTCATTTGAATCAAGAGGTTCCACTACTTTCAGGGGGACCTGCAATCAGCAAGAAAATATCTATCAGCAATGCCGCTAGCAGTCTCTGGAGGCATGTGCTCAAGCATGGATACAAGCTTTTGAAGGTTCAATAATTAATATTGAAACATGATAATGGAAGAATGAAGATCACAAATACAAGGGTGGGAATCATAAATAAGTGTATGTTGGTGATGCAGCCAACAAAAAGATCAACTTTATGTGATTTTATTTGATTTTACAACTAACAGCCAACTCTGTAATTCTGAAATTTGAAGGGTTATCTCTGTAACTTTCAGATATGCTGGAAATTTTACAGGTCTAGATTTCTATTTTGGTAGGATTCAAAGCATAAAATAATAGTAATATATTCTTATTTAGCAAGCTTAGTCCTTACTAGGAGTACCAGGAACTCCTTACATATGTAATCTTTCAGTAAGCACAATGGCAATATTTTGAGAGGAACTCCAGTGATATGCTCACCGTGACTGTGTGATGAAATCAACCTTAGGTGAGATTCCTAAGAATCCTAGATAAGATGCTAAGTTCTTATTCAGGGAGTGATTCCTTGAATCTACCAGTGCGAGGCCGCCAGTTTTCACCTTGATTTTCTTTTATTTACATAATTTCAGATATATGTTCAATGTTCGAGCCCTAAACCCACTAAATTTCATAACCTTGACCTAAAATATCATCCAGAACTTTCCCTAAATGTGTCCTGCAGCAGTTCGGTAAAGAAAATTTGTGTCCTGGAATATGGAAAATTTTGATTATTGTTCCGATTTTAACCTATCCTCTGTGCGTTCACGAATTATGCAGATGTACAAAATTTTTGACAATTAGGGTACATTTGGTAACACGGTGCATGTTGCCAAACACATACTTAATCTTGGATGAGCATGCATGTATCAAGAGTAGTCAATAATAGTTCAATTGGATCAGACGGGGATACTTTTGCATGAAAATCCAAGTGATGTATAGACAAAACAGAACGAAGGCTACATTTTATTTATGTGAAAAAACTTAAATGTACCAGCAGATAGTTTACAAGAGCTGGGGAAAAAAAAAAGAATTTGCTAATAGCAAACTGAGAGCAACAGTTACCGTCAGTTCTTGGGCATTCTCCTGAAGAACATCCATTGCTTCAGAGACTTGTGGCACAGTAAAGGCAGGAATTTGATGCTTCGGGAACAGAAAAGATATGAATTCAATTCAGAAAATACTTGAAAATGAATACTGCCAATTCAAATAATCAAAATAGATAAATTGCTATAAATAGCTGAATAGCAAAGAAAGCAAAAGTTGTGCTAGTTTTAACTGCTTACATATGAGTTTTATACCTTGAAAATTCCAGCCTTGTGTGAAGCAATCTGTCCAATGGTATTGCCTGCACAATAGCACAGTATGTGGTTTAATAATTCATTGCTTCTTTCTGTACCAAGTATTAAACTGTACAAAACCCTTGGAAAACTAAAGAAACTGCTGAAAGTTACTATCTTAGTGACACCTGATTCCAGAAAACAAAACCAACAATTAAGCATGCTAACACAAATATGTATCAGGAGACTCAAAATAAATGCAATAAGTTGCTGAGAAAGGTAGATTTCAGAAAATGGTATACCCAATGCTTCTGTGTGATCCATTCCCAGAGAAGTAATGCCACAGACAACGGGCTCTTCAATCTGCAAGGATTATCAACAAAATTCCATCACCAAGAAATTTTTTATTATCACAAACCTCATTATTCCCTTTTATCTTAGAATCCTCCAATAAACAGCTAAACAGAAAAACAGTATTTTCCTTTGCCATTAGAGTACATATTTTTAAGGTACTCAATAATAATAATAAAATCAGATAATTCTAGGGAAAGATAATTACCACATTTGTTGAATCATTTCTTCCGCCAAGACCAACTTCAATGATAGAAACATCTACCTGTAGAAAAGGAAAAGCAAAACAGAGTCACTAACTCAGAAGCAAAGAAGATAAACTGTTTACGTGGAGGGTGGATATAAGCAAAAATAATTTGATACAAAAGGTGTTGGGTCATGAAAGGAACATGTCAGTGTATACATGCAGTCATGTCAGCTGAAAAGCTTTCTCATACAATTCAAGAATAGCAACGTATCAAGGACATACATCTACAAACACCAGCAGTGAACAAAGAAGAAAGTTCCCAGCAACTATAACAGCTTTAAGTTAGGAATGACATTCATTGTTGGAAAATGTACAATAGCTCAATAAAGATGCAATGAATTTAACAGTCAAAATGGATTCTTTTACTGCATTTTCAAACAGCAAATGAGATTTGTGTACAGTACTAGTGCCCTACCATTAAATTTCAAAGGAAAAATTCCTGTGGTGGAAATCTTTTCCAATGAAATTCAGTATCAGAAGACAGGATTGGTGTCCACACGCAATATCATGAACTAAGGCAAATAATATTTTTGGGATTTTTCATGAAGGCAAAGGTCCCAGTTACTGCAGAGATCTTATGCCTTTAGTTATGCTAACATACATATGCAAATTAAGAGGTTAGAGATAAACCTCTCATTGCAACTGCTAGGCTGGTAATCTAAATAAGCTCCAATATAAATTAAGAAAATGTAGCTGACCTGTTCGCAGACAAATATTTTGAATGCCAACACAGTTAGGAACTGAAATAGCGGGGGCATTGGCAGGTCCTCAGTTTCACGTTCCTGAAAAGCAAAATTTACAGAATCAAGTAACTGCCATGCATAGATTGTGATTATTGAAGCAGATAAAGGCATCAGATTGGATAGTCAGCCTTCAAAGTACTGACAAGCAGTGACTAAAATGAAGGAGTATCTCTGATACACCAATTTGGACCCAACATCTAAAAATCAATGCCAAATTCAGTTTCACGGAATCCTATTAATACGTCTCTTATCTTCCCTTACAAATTACATGTTCGACTGTTTTTACTGACATTTCCATTTAGAAACATGAAGGAGTTAATTAGGCACAAGCAACACAGATACTAAAGTCCTGCCATTGCCTTCTTTACTGCAAGGTAAGGATAAAAGGTGAATGCTTCAAATGCCCAAATTTGAAGGTCTGAAGCAACATAGATACTAAAGTCCTGCTTATGCCTTCTTTACTGGAAGGGAAGGATAAAAGGTGAATGCTTCAGATGCCCAAATTTGAAGGCCTGTGAGGCTGTAAAATGAACCAAAAAGCTTGGCAACAGCTGGAGCTGAACCAAAGATCCCATGATTTGCTGAGAATTTCATGAAGATTCAAAGTTTGGTTTGGTGTTAAACTTTATCAAAAAAGGTCAAGATAAAACAATTTTACCTCATACTTAACAAAGAATTACCATAGAGGAGGGGAAATAAATTACCAAAGATTTTTACATATATGTAAATGTTACTGATAAGCATAAGATCACTAAAATAGAAAGTTGGGCACTAATTGAAGATGTATATTGATTTCATTTGTTAAACACATGAATCAGTTTGAACTCATATGGAAAACTGATAACACTATGTAAAGCTGATAGCACAATAATGTTACACAAAAGTGGTCTAAAGACCAACGTTCACTTTAAGGCAATAATGAAGACACAAAAAAAGGTCCAGAAAAAGTAATATTAAAGACCAAAGTGGTTTCAAGGTCTATGACTCATAGGCAAAATGATCTCTTCACAATCCAAAAATTCCACCTTAAAAGAAAACTAACTTGTATGATCTTATTATAGCTCCTGAGAACCATTGAAAGCAAAAGATTAGTACCTTCAACCGATTCCAGCAATTCCAAAAATACAAAAGAAATTTATCTTCAGATATGTCCACTCTGCAAAATTAACTAAAAGTTAGACCTGAAACAAGATACCCATAGCACCATTCAAATCAACCAAGAAAATGACTGAAATTAAAAATGCATTAAGATACATAAACATAGCTACAATTGTATTTAAATCTGATTCATATCAGTGAATTTAGACTTCATACATCTAAAAAGACTGTTTTCTACCAATGCACCTCCTCTTAGGAAGAGAAATCCTCTACCCAAGCCGATTGACTTAGTAACCAAATGCATCAAACTATTTCAAAATGGTAAAAAGGTGCTAGTGATCTTATGTCAAACCAGCTTGTTATTTCCACAAAATCCTAAGTTTACCTCTCGATTGACATACAGACAAGTCAAATAAAGTTATTAGAATGGGAAGATGACTTGGAATGATATAGCCAAAGATTCATGGAAACAGAGGCTACCAGCCTCTTTTGAAAAAAACTGACAAGGTCGAAGTGCATTGGATGACCTACTGGTTATTGAGTGGTCTCATCATTCTTGCACAAGATGTAAGGATCTTTTTTTTTCCCCAATGGCATTAGATTTTCTAGCCCTCTACTATTAGGGGATCTGTTTATTGTACTACTTTTATTGTTGTCGTGGAACTTATGATCATGGATGGTTTTGTTTCCACAGAAGAGGAGGAGTGAAGGAAAGGGAAAGGAGAGTCTGTCTGATCAAGTAATGCACAACATAATGGATAAACAAAGATGGAACTCAATAAAAAACTAACCCGTTTATCCGGAATCTTTCTCTAACATCAATTAGGTGAGGAGAAGTAAACAGCCCTGTTCGAAAACCAGATTCCCTTAACATAGCCTCACAGAATGTGCATGTTGAACCCTGAAGTATGGATCCATCAAAGGAAGATGAAACTGAGTTTAAGAAAGTGTGATAAAATATTATCACATGTTTTAAAATGATTCTCATGTGTAATATTGAACAAAATCTAGTAGTATATACATAGATAGAAGTTTCCAGAGAAGGATATTAATATCAATGCCATGCAGACACCCTAGAACTGAAGTCATACAACTATACTTCTATCCTCACGCTCATATCAACTCACATTATTGAGTAATTCTGATGCGGCTCTCACCTTTCAGAGAACATAATTGTTTTCAAATAGTAACAACAATTAACATTATGCTTGATATAATGTTAAATCAAATTTCAAGGAGTGGATTATGGTCTAAACCTGGTTAATTTGTTAAGCAAATATATTAAAATGGATCAGTACCTTCCCTTTAGTTCCAGCAACATGGATAATTTTGAGCCCAGCCATATGCTCTTCCAAGTCTAGTATCTGAAGATACACATTCATTCAATCATTCAACTTCAGGAGATTTCATTCAGGAAAAGAATGGGAAAAAATAGAAAACTGATATTCTAATCTGATGAGGTGCTGTAAAAACCTCAATAAGCACTTTCTGTTCCTACTACCTGGAAATAGGTTGACCGTAAAATGTATTGATCCCTTGCTTGTCAGAGACAACATCAATAAATAAGATAAACCAATTATCATTATTGATCCAACAGAAAATGGAAATGGGCAGTCATATTAACTTGTACACAGAAGAGAAATATAGCTGGTTCATAGGCCCTTGATCGCATAAATACTTGAGCATCTGCAAAAAGTTGGAAGAATAGTAAATTGTTACCTTAAGATATATCCGCATCCTGTCCAATTTTCCATATTTACCACCAATCCCCTTTTGATCTCCGCGTTTTTTCTGTCTAATAAGGGAAGAGAGAGCTTCCATGGCTACTTCATATGAAGTTGAAAGAGGCACATCTTGCGCGTAATCTATGATAGCCACATTACTTTCCAGTTTTTCCATGTTTTGAGATGCCATGTTTCGATACCTAAAACCTGAAATGTTAAACCAATAAAAGAAGTTTTAAAACTACTAATCAACCTGTCACACCCCAGATCAAGATTATTAATACCATGTACATTCTTATTTCATATAAAAATTTGTTCAGTTAAAGTGCTCATTGTTTAAATATCAATACATATTAAGCAGCTGCAATTATCATATTACCTTTTTCCTGGGAAAGGATTTTCCTACGTCTGCTCAGACTATACATGTCTACATAAGCTGGTTGGAAGGAAAATTTCCATGGTGTTCTGATGGAGAATTGACTTTCTCTTTTATGGAAGCGTGGAACTCCAAATATCCCACCTTTCAGATGAGTACTTGTATGAATTAGTGCTGGAAACATCAACCCTGCAAAAAAATAGAAAGTAAAATAACAGGCCAATTCAACTCAATGAACTAATTTTTCTTTCAAATAAAAAGTCAATTGTTGTCCTCAACAAGCCAGCAATTTTTTCTTCTTATAGCAATAATTGATAACATATAACCATTTCCTAGAACAAATATTTGCCTCTATTGTCAGTTTGTGACCGTGACTTCCCTGAACAAGGATCATATTCATACTTAAGAACAACTTACAGGAAATCCTTGGTAATTAAAAAAATAAAATAAATGAATTTCCCAAATATCCTTAATGTCAATATCCATATTCTTCCTCGCATACTGTGAAAAATAATATATCTTTACCTCAGTTACTAATAGATTCATGCAAAAACAAACTTCACATAAAAGGGTCCAAAACCTAAACTCTTTACAAGGATATCCTAGAGGACAGCTAGATGCAACTTGTTGGCAGAACTCTTTCTATCACCAACCGATTCACATTTTCCAATTCCAGGTCTCCCACCAGTCTATCTACATATCAGCTACTGCAAAGAAAATATTACACGAAAAAACACAGCTTTAAACTCCACTTCTCAATTTCAACATTAAAACCACAAACTCCCAATATCAGATCAAGCAAAAAAAAAAACCTCCCTACTAGACAATAAAACAGGACCCTAACATGATGGGAACATCCAACTCTCACTGTCTGCTTGTTTCCATGTGAGAGAAAAACAATTCAAAACAACAAAAACTTAGAAAGGATTATTTCTATGGCAGCAGACTCCAAGTTACAAGATGCCCGGAACTTCATTTCTCTCGTTAGCAAATTTGGCCTTGCGAAAATATAATAACAAGGAACAAAATAACCCAATAAAAAGAAAGCATCTTGCTTTCACTTAAACAATATTTACTAATAAACATCTCTATAAAGCATGGATACCATCAATCCCACTTCAAGAAAATAACACTTCCAAGTTCCAAAATCCAAAAAAGAAAAGAAAAACAGCAAATCATGTTCCATTCTATATACATGTAAGTTGGCGGGTGGCAATTTTTACATAAAGTTGTTTCCCTGTCAACAGAGTACAAGTTTGTAAATAAAGACAGGGAAAGAAAGAGAGACATACTCACCAAGGAAGTAATGAGAGACGGAACCATTTTTTGGGAGTTGGGCTGGCAGCACTTGCCTCTCAGACCAGTATCTGCGGTTCGTGCCGGTGGCCGAAGATTTCATATCTACTCAAGGCTTTTTATATAAGGCGCGTGTAAAATAGATTAAAAAACGTACACAAAAACAGGGAAAAGTAGAGTAAATCTCAAAAAAGTCCCCATCCGAGAGGAGAGATTGGGATGACTATTTTTTTTTAATCTCAAATTAAGATTCTATTTGTTTTTTATTTTAAAATTTTTTAAAAAAAATAATGTTTTTAATTTTTTTGGCTTTAAATTAATTTTTTTAATGTTTTCAAAGCATTTTAATTTACTAATATCAAAAATAAATTTTTAAAAAATAAAAAAATTATTTTAATATATTTTCAAACAAAAAATATTTTAAAAAATAACCGCTATCATAATACTAAATAGGCTCTAAGCCATGTTCAG
>Ga0325411_1005285_pt1 | contig 14343 bp, 7 predicted proteins | sample PopdelMetagenome_13_FD_206181 | JGI IMG/M metagenome (GOLD analysis project Ga0325411, IMG submission 206181) | Populus deltoides microbial communities from Bellville, Georgia, United States - Xylem-PdIQD-R4 | ecosystem: Host-associated > Plants > Phyllosphere > Stem > Wood/Secondary xylem... | reverse complement strand
AAAAAAAAATAAGAATGAAATAAGAAATTCAAATAATAGGGACTGAAATTGAAAAACAACAAACAAAGAAGACAATTGTGCATTTTAGCTATCAGGAGAAAGAAAAGAAAAAACAAAAAAAAAATTGGTCACCAATGGCAATCCGACCATTTTAAGCCTACACGCGCCACACCATGTGAAAGAGGGCACGGCTGTGCAACTAGGGAGAAGGTGGGTGACCAGATTTGGTCATCGGGCGGCGTCACACGCGCCACCTGAATAATACGGACACCACCCACTCGTTGGTGCATGTAGAACACGTGACAATAGCTTTTCAATTAAAAAATTAAAAAAAAAATTGAAAATACTAAAACACCCCTATGGCCCTTTTAATTACATAAAATACTCATGTGAAAATACCAAAATAACCCCAAAGACAAAGCTTCTTTTTTGTCTTTTCTAAGGCTAAAAACGTTATTTTATTGTACATGGAAAGTGGAAAAACCTGAAACACCCTTGTCCAGCAACCCAACTTTTTTTATCTTAAGGGCAAAGAAGTATTTTTACTGTTACGACGATTGTGTAAAGTCAAGAAATCCATTGGTCAACAATTCTAAATTTTGTTGACTTTATAGGTAAAAAGTATTTTTACTGTGTTAAAAAATTTAAAAAGACACATTCATCCCAAATAATGTTTTAATGACCACTGAGCTAGAGGAAAAGATCAAAAAAATCCAGATTAAAAGCTTAAATTTAATCCATTTAAAGATAAAAAGATAATTTTACAGCAATAATCCATGATAATACATGTACAGTGTAGCTTTTGTTAGTATAGCATTGTGATTCACTAAAAAAGAAGCATAAGAATATAAATAGTTTCTGGAGGATGAGTTCTCAAGGAGTAATGCTACTTGAAAATCTCAATCGCTTTGGACGGTGTATAAATCATGTTATAAATTTTTAAAAGCAATATGTATATGTTTTAAAAAATTTTGGAAAAAATAATTTTAAGGGACTGTAAATTATAAATTAGTCCCTTGGTTTCAAGAAATTCCCTTATTTAAAAAACTAATTATTTAGCCAGTGTTGGTCATGTTTAATTTAATATTATTTTATTTCAAAAATATTTCTTCTTTTCTCATAATCTTTCCATAATATCTATTTATTTTTAAAATAAAAAACATTGGAAAAGAATGTAAAATGAATGAAAAGAATTAAATAATTAGTTTCTAACACATGCGAACTAATTAATTCATTTCTCAGAACTAGAGGATTTATTTATAATTATGTTTGTAACTTGCACAATTTTTATCTTTATTTAATTAATTGTATAATATAGAACAAAAATAGAATATAGTATGGAAAAAGACTTGATATTAAGACATGAGATATTTGCACAAAACATGTAAGTATAGCACTAGGATTCTTCAAGCTTCAAAACTATAGTTTTAAATTATAGAGAAAACTCTAAACTAAAAAGTTCTATATAAAATTATGAATACTCAATCTCTTCTAATGAAAAATAACACATAAAGTAGTTTAAATAAGAGTTAAAATAGATCTAGACATAAAAATATAAACAAAATAAAACTATAAAATTTAACTAAGAAAAAAATTATAAAATAACTAAAAAAATAAAGAAAAATCCCGAGCAATAACTTTTATATTGAATTTATGCGTATTCCTGAACTCGAATGGCATTATCTTTATAATCTTGTAGAAAACAGGATCTTTAGAACTTTTTAGCAAAATTTCAACCCAATCCAATTGTTGAATCAAAATTTAATGTTTTTTTTTTTTTTTGTTAGAAAGGGCATTTGATGAATTTGGACTTTTTCTTAAGTTATGATTGTTTTTACATGTCCCATGTTAGGCTTCCTCACTTAAAAAAACTTTTCCTTGAATTCACGATGAGAAATTAAACTCTTCAATTACAGATAAATAAATACTTTGAATATAATATTGTTAACAATTTATAACTTGCCTTTTCACTAGTGTAGATGCCACGGGAAGATAGTTTGTGCATGTATAGAATAGTTAAGACTTGCATGTTCCTAAATATGTATATCTTTTCTTGGTGCTTTAACCTCTCTATAGAATGAAACTTCAAGCTAATCCTCTATGATATCTCCATTTTTTTTTTTTAGAAGTATATGATATCATTAAACGTCATAACCTGGCGGCATGTGAAATTACAGAGCCTGCAGCATATCAATTTTGTAGGAACTACCAAATGAAGCAAGGTCCATATAAAGAAGACAAAACATCATATATAGCCTAAGAAAGCAACATTGGAATCTACACAAGATAACCATCACAGCAAAATCCAGGGGAAACTTCCAAGAGTCTCCAATTCATCTTTCTAGTGAATATGAACCTCTAAAGAGGAGCACTTTTAACAGCCTAATAGACGTAAGCTGAGAGATTGATCAAAACCAAGCAATGAAATCACTGGATCTTCGCACTCCCTGCTTAGCCATACAATCTGCCAAACTATTGCTCTCACGGTACACATGGGAAAAAGTAATTGAGCCAAAAAATCTAGTCAATCTCTGAACTGTGGAGAAGAGCTCTCGGTGCATCCATGGCCTATTATAAGAATTGTGCATCTAGCTGATTACATTGGCAGAATCAGATTCAATAGTAATATGTTTATGATGAAGAAGACAATTTGAGGCTGAGAGCTCAACAGCTTTGACAACAGCTCTCAGCTCAGCTATGTTCGAATCTAGTATCCCTAATGGCAAGGAAAAAATACCAAGGAGATGACCATGGTGGTTTCGTAGGACACCACCTATACCTGAGAGTCCAGGCTTTCCAAGAGAAGAGCCATCCACGTTCCACTTGAAGCTGTCAATGGTTAGAGGAGACCATATAACACCAGTTCTAGTAATCTGAACATTGGACCAACGAATCAGACCTTCTACCGATCTTAACAAGTCTGAAGGGGAGTAAGGAAAGTTAGGATGAAGTGCTTTCAACCATAAGCATAGCCGAGTGATGATAAGGAAGAAAACTAAATCATAGTTCGGTGACTTTTGTTGAAAGATCAAGTCATTTCGAAGAAGCCAAAGGGACCATACCTCTGAGAAAAACAACATCAACCATGCTTTCTTCTGAAATTTACCATGGACCATGAAAGTCCACTGAGAGAATAAGCCTGACAAATTCTTTGGGCAGCACCATGATAATCCCCACCACTTGATGATTTTGGACCAGATGATCCAATGCTTATGGCAATGTAAAATTAAATGATCAACCGACTCTTCCTCAACTAAACAAATAGGACAGTTAGAGTTTAAGCTATCCAAAACACCTCTTCTAACCAGCACACCTCGGGTATTGAGTCTGTTAATAATAGTCATCCAGCAAAAGATCTCCACTTTAGGAGAGACTACACATTTCTAAATCCCAGTAAAAGAGAAGCCATTGTTAGAATAATGAATGGGACTTAACAGCCCACATAGAGATTTAACGGAGAATCTTCCTGATTTGTTGTCCTTCCATAGTAGTCTATCCTCTGCCTCGTTGTCTAAGTGCACCGTTGAGAGAACGGCGTATAGTTGTTCTAACAAGCCAATGTTTCGACCCCTCAAAGGTCTTGTCCAGGAAAAGAACCATATCCATTCAAAATCATCCCACATTCTCATCTTGTCAATGTTGGCATCTTTATCATTGGATAAATGGTAAAGAGTAGGGAAACGATCTGCAAGACAGTAATTAGCAAGCCAAGTATCATGCCAAAACACTGTTCTCTTACCATTTCCAATAAGAACCATAGATTGATGAGACACAATCTCTTGTAACCTGTTGTCTTTAACGCAATGGTTGATCATACGCATCCATGTGCTTCCAGCTCTTGAAATAGAGGCTTGCGGCAGGAAACTAGAGTAGTTAATGTTGTGTATGAATTTGACCACTTTCTTCCACAGGCATGTGTCCTCATAGCCCAACCTCTATAGCCATTTATAGAGCAGAGCTTTGTTTTTATCCTTTACAGATCCAATCCCAAGACCCCTAATCCTTTTCGGAAGAATAACTATTATCCAGCTGACATTACATAATTTCCTGCTTTTCTCTTTTCCAGACCACAGAAAGGATCTGAACTTCCTCTCAATTGTTGTTGCAACCATTGTAGGCAAGGGAAATAGAGATAAATAGTAGATGGGCAGGTTACTTAGGACATATTTAAGTAGACACAGTCTACCCCTAATAGATAGGAATCTGCCTTTCCATGCAGCCAACCTGCAGCTAATGTTGCAAATAATAGGCTTCCACATTGAAATTCTATTCATATTTGCACCGATGACGAGACCAAGATATGTGATGAGGAGTTGTTCCTACTTGCATCTAAGAATCTACGCTGAGTGGCGACATACATGATCTTCAATACCTACTCCAATAATACTACTTTTATAGAAGTTAACTTTCAGCCCCGATATAAGTTCAAAGCATAAAAGGATACGCTTTATGTTCTGTAAACTATATAGGGAAGCTGAACTGAATATAAGGGTATCATCCGCAAACTGAAGGTGAGATAGGGCAGGACCAGTCTTGCTGAAATTTAGTCCCTCAATCAGTCCTAGACCACAACCACGCTGCAGCATACAACTCAATCCCTGAACTGCAATATTAAAGAGAAAAGGAGAGAGAGGATCTCTTTGGCATAATCCTTTTTCCAAGCTGAATTCCTTTGTGGAAGAGCCATTAACAAGAACAACCATTTTTGTTGTGGAAATACATTGCATAATCCACCCTCGCCATCTAGTTCCAAAACCCATACTAGCCATGACTTCATTAATGTATTCCCATAGAACAGAATCAAATGCTTTGTGAAAGTCAAGTTTGAAGAGATAAGCTTTACCCTGTTTTTCCTTGATGTAAGCAATAGCCTCATTTGCAATCAATACACTGTCAAGTATTTGCCTCCCTTTGATGAAAGCAGTTTGCTTGTCTGTAATAACTTCTGGCATAACATGTTTCAGTCTGATTGCTAGCATCTTTGATATAATCTTGTACAAACTTCCCACCAAACTAATAGGTCTGAAATCTGCTAACTTTACAGCATAATTTATCTTCCGGATGAAGGTCACAAAGGAGCTGCTAATGCCTAAAGGGAGAGGGTAGATTGATAAAATTCTTCAACCATTTGGGTAATGTCCCCGCCTATAGTACTCCAAGCTTTCTTGATGAAGACAAAATTAACACCATCAGAACCTGGTGCCTTATTTCCTTCACAGTCCCAAACCGCAGCTTTGATTTCCTCTACAAAGAACGGGCATTCCAGAAAAGCCGAGGATGAGGGCTGCAGCATTTGAAATTCTAGATGATAACGTGAGGGCCTTGGTCTGTCATAATGGGAATATAAGTTACGGAAGAAGTTGAAGACAACTATCTTTATATCTGCAGGATTAGACAGCATCTTGCCATCAACCTCCACAGATAAAATCTGGTTCCTTTTATGTCTTATTGTTGCAACTAAATGAAAAAAACGTGTGTTCTTGTCTCCAAGCTTGCACCACTGCACCTTTAACTTCTGTTTCCAAACAGACTCTTGCATTCTATTGAAATTTCTTAGTTTAAAGGCAATGCTATTGCTTCTAATCAATTCAACAGCTGACAAGTCTTTGTATTCTTTGAGATGGTCGAGGGAGTCAGCTTCTAGCTCCAGCTCCTTGATTTGGTTAGACATGTTGTCCACAACATCTTTATTCCAGTGCTTACATCTCTCTTTTAACATCTTGAAAGCTGAGACCATATTCCTTCTACCAGTTGATGAGACCGAAATTGAGCTCCAGAAGTTTTGTATCATCTGCCTGAAGTCAACCACCAGCAATTCATAAACCGGAATGGTTTTGGTCCCCAATTCATAAAGTCTAACAATAGCTGCAGGGGTCTATGGTTAGAAAAGAACCTTGGGAGACCGAATAAAGTAGAGGTTGGAAGAAACTGCAGCCAATCACCCGATATGAAAATTCCGTCAATGCGACTCACCGCATTATCTATGAATCAGGTAAATCTTTTTCCATTTAAGGGGAGATCAAAAAGTTCGCAGCCATCAATATAGTGCTTGAATCTTGTCATAGAAGCAGATACTTTTGAACCACCTTTTTCTATCCGAGGGTGATAAAGTTTCATTAAAATCGCCTGCAAGACACCATGGTGTGCTAACACTATCTTTGAAAGTAATTAAGTAGTCACATAATTCCTTCTTCAGGATACCATCAATCGAAGCATAGATAAAGGATACCATGTAATTCAAATTATAATGAGTAAAGGTACCTTCAACATGTAAAATACGTCCATTCATAACAATTGAACATCCATGATATCTTCATATGACTCTACAGAAATCAATGTTACCTTCCCCAACTTAATTTCAAAAGAATAAAGTTGTTTGTCAGCTTCCTCTTTAGTCACGTTATCTTCAACATGATAGAATAGCTTTGAAACTTCAAAACTAGAGATTTATATATCTAAAAATTTTCATTTGTAATCTCTAATTCATCACCTTGCAAATTAAATCTTAATATATTGTAGATTTTTGTTTCAATTTATAATGTAGCAGAACAAATCTATCCCTCAATAATATTTTCATTCAGAACCACAACACAACAGGTGGTTTACCTTATGTGATCAAATTATTATGAACCATTCTTCATCATAAGGAAATTCTAGCTTTTAGCCTATTCACGACTAGTTTTTTATCTTCCCTTCTAAGATATTCATGCATTCCTCAAGTCTATTGCATTTAGCAACCCAATCAAGGAATTTCACTACGTCCAGATATCCATTGAAACTAGAAATATCAATCATCAGATGAAATTCATTAATTAATCTCATAAAAACATCTTTCATGTCTTTGTCTGGTATAATCAGTATAATCTATGTAGCCTCCTGCAATTTTGATCTCACCAAACTCCTCCACATAGATAGGTTGTGGTTGTCTATATGGGATTGTAGGAACGGGTTTTTGGGGTTTGGTTTGTCTTGAGCTAAGTCTCAGGGCACATCACTCTTATTTTCACGGTTTTTGTTTACGTATTCCCTAGTAGAAGTTGATCTTGTAACTTAGTTATGTCTACTAATGACCATTTCAATCGATTAAGCCTCCACAATTGTATTCTTTGCGATGTCTCTTGAGCACAACATCACATATGGCCTCCACTCCTGCTTCTCGGTGTGGGAACATTTTTCTCAATATTGTTGTCCATTAAATAGGCCAACACGCTCTAAAATCAATTGATGCATCATATAGTATTAGGGTTTCTCAATCTATAAAAATTACAATCCTTAAATTATAAAGAAAACTTTGAATTGAAGATTTTTTAATAAGGTTATGAATAATCAATCTCTTGTAATTAAAAAAAAAAAACACATAAGACTGTTTAAATAAGAACTAAGTCCAATCTAGGTACAGAAATCTAGACCAAATAAATTTATAAAAACTTAACTAAGAAAAGAATCCTAAAATAACTAGAAAAATAAAGAAAAAATTCAAGCAGTAACTTCTAGGCCAAATTTGTGCATGTTTCCAAACTCGGATGGTGGTAGTCTTCGTAATTTTTTTAAAGGAACAAGACATTTTGAGTGCTTAGCCTGGTCACATAAAAAATTATAGCTCGTTTTTTTCATAAAAATCATTTAACATGTCTGAACTTCTTAAATAAATACCCCCGTTTACAACAGAGTAGAGCACGAGGATAAGTCTCCAGCGTCATTTTCCTTCGCTGGTTGCAAAGGGATCCGGCTGGTTTTGGTTATGTGAAACCACCACAAATTCAGTGATTTTTGTGTCTAAAGAAAGCTAACTTCATCTTCATCACCAAGGTAGTTTTTCTAGTGGGGAACTTCCTGAAAAGGCACCGATGTTACTCAGACTTCAACAACTCTTGATCCCACTATTGCGAGGTATCTCCAAAGAGGGAGGTGGACTGGAGTTGACAGTTTTAGAAGATTAATATGGCAACTCTTAACATTTATCATATATAAAACGCGTCTTTTTCTACAAAAACTAGTTTCTGTGATGTCATTAGTAAATAATATGGAGAAGCTACGCTGACTGGTATATCCTTCGCTTAAGGTTTCGAGAGTGTATGAAAAGGTTCTGAGGTGGGATTATTTCGAAGAGGAGCTACGGAAAGCCTCAAATGAGCCGATTGATACTGATTTTCTGTCCAACTTGCCCATCCTATTGCCATTTCCTGCTCTACCTCCGGAGTCCTTCAAAACATCAGCAAATTTTGCCATCTCGGATTTCTCAATAGAATGCAAGTCTTGATCCAGTATATTGTCAAGTGAAAAATCGCTAGCTCTACCTGATGAAGATCTCATATACCCATTAGACGATCCTACCTCCCTAAATCTCCGACTGTTCTCCAGACTCCTGCTGATTCTTTGGATATCCATGGAATGTCTAAACGAATGCCTAGATGAATAGAAGGATGGAGTTTGACCTCCAGTAGATTGCAAATCACTTGTGGCGTCTGTTGGTGTTGAAACACTTAAACTGCCATTTGGAGAATCAGAATCTCCTGTCACTCCAGTTCTGTCACCTGAAGATCCATGACTGTGATTATGAGTCTCCTTTCCCAATAAAAGTTTCCTAAGCTTGTGGAACATTTTGGTTTTCCCTGAGTGGCTCGTTTTTGGTGATAGAGGATCATCAAGTTCTCCTGCGTCTGTGATATAGGAGGCCTGGGAGGATGACCAGTGATCAGGTTCAAACTCCATTATGTTGATCCCCTTCTCCGCCATTCCTTCAGTATTTGCAAATTCAAGTATGAGCTGTTTTGCTTTCATCTCAGACCTAGGGCTTAGAGACTTACTAAGGTCTCTTGCAACAGTTTTACCATGAGGGGGCTGAAAATTGCGCATTTCATATCGCAAGCAAGCATTTATCCATCGAAGATAGACTAATTCTTCAACATCACTACACCGGTCTGCTTGGAGTTGCTCAACTTCCTTTGCCAAGTCCTCATTTTCCTGCCTTAACCGATTGCCCTGCTTCCTTAATGTTTCTGTCTGCAACAAAATGAAACTAGAAAATGAATCACATGATAATCGGGTATAACTGAGGAATGACGCATGAATTATCAAGAATGAACTAATTACTAATTACTAATTACCTCTGGATCCTCCAGAATGGAATTAGCAAGGATTTGGGTGGACTCCAGTTGAGAAAACAATTCAGAGTTTTCTAGATGCAATCTGGAGTTAGATTTCCTCAACTCTTCTGCCTCAATCTCCAAATCCTTCAGCCTTTGCAACTTCATTTTAATATCTGAATCAGTTTCAGCAGACTTGAGTTCCTGCTCTTGCAACCCAGAAACTCTCTTTTTAAGGGACAATATCTGTTCTTTGTTCTGCTCTGCTTCAGACCTTAGTTTTTTCTTCAGCAGTTCAAGTTTTGACCTGGCAGCATCAAGCTCGGCAACAACTTTCGCATGATCCACCACTTGAGCTTGCAGTCTTCTGTTATCAGCCCTCAAGGACTCAATTTTCAGAGCAAACAACTTAGTCTCCATGTTGTTTATTTTCAAACGGTTTTGCAATTCCATCACAGCTGCTTCTTGCTCTTTTAGGCCATAAAACTCAAGCATTTGGACCTCAAGGTTTCTTTCCCTCTCTCGAAGCATTCTAACCATGTTCTTCAGATGCCTGATATCTTGCTCATAATCGACCTTTTCCACACCTTCGAAGGATCTTGGAGTTTCCACATCTGATATAATTGTTTCTTCTTTCTTGGATGTCTCAGAATTATTGGCAGTAAAGTCCAATTCCTTCACAAGATCATTGAATTCAGTCAAGAGATACCCATCTTTATCCCCACTGTGTCTACTGCTTGGAGACAAAACCTTGGAATTATTAACAGCAACATTCAGCACGCATGAGTCATCCTATGGAACAGAAAGCATGAAATTACTTTTCAAAAATTAATAACAAAGACATAAAATTTGCATCTTTTGAAGAGCCATAAACCACAGCTCAATTGCCAAACAAACAGGTAAGAGAATTTAGTTTTCTAAAATGACTCGTGACAGATGGAGTACAACTCTATGAAATAATCCAGAGTGACAAAGATTTTACCTGCAAACATCATTCTGCAAAAAAATAAAAGGAGCACAGGGTAGAATTTAGACACCATATTAAACGAGTTAAATACTTTATTCTGGTGCCCTCGTATTTTTTACTCAGGCAGAACTTACAATGAAGTCTTTCCATGGCCTAGCGAGCTCGTAATTTTCACTAATTCCTTCAAATATTTCTTGAGGGAGAAGCGGCGGGTTCAGTTTTTACAGATATATTCACAAAAGGTAAACATGTAGTAAGGTGATGAGAAAACAAAACAATTCAATTTCAATTAGATAAACTGATTTTAGAAATGCTTTCACAATAAAATTGTTCGATTCAAAAAAGCAAAGTAAAACAAAGGAATTACTACAAGGTTCACCGATCACCACTCTGCCATCTTGAATTCACTGCTGACAGACAGTTGCTAATTCAAGTGTTACTATTAATCAACCTAAATGCATTGAATATTAGCAATAGAAAACATTATCCTGTACTATCAAAATTTATGAACGAAACTTACATAACTTTCTGCTGAAATTGAAGCGACACTGCCAGAACTCGATGTTCTATTCTTCACTTGAAGATCGTCTCCGTGCCAAGTTCTTTCCCCCCCAACGTCAACCTCACTACCATGATCTATAAACAATGAAAATAGACAGAATAATCAAAACATGGACAGAAATAAAAGCAAGACCAGTCAGTGGATAAGGAGATCAAACCTGAAGAGCGTGGGGAGCAAGGAAGCTGGGAAGACTTATTCCTGTTGATTTTCAAGCGTGCAAGGAGAAATCCAGCAGAAGAGAGTGCTAAAGCCACCCCAAATTTGATTAAAACAGGCCTTATATCACTTTTATCTTTTACCATGATACAAGTCAACTTATGAATCCACATGAAAAATAGAGAGAGAGAGAGATCATAATTCATAGGTCGTCTTCATCATCATCCTCCATCTACATAGCCAAAACAACCAATATTAGCCAGCCTAATATTTACATTAACAGACAACAAGAGCATATATATATTGAAGAACCAGCAAAACCCACATAGAATTAATCTTGATTCTAAAAAAACATAGAGAAAGACCATGAACCCCACGGTCCTTGCCATATAAAACCAAGAATCCAGAATAAGCCAAACCTTACCATTTAATACGTTAGTTTTAAGATGGGAGGTGGCCAAAAGGGAGAAATGAATAATCAAAGAAGCAAAATTCAATTCAAAGCATGCTGATTTCTTCTAAACAGAGAGCTTAAAAAAACTAAACAAATAATGATCCACGCCATGTTAAAGCAACAATTGATGAATAAGAAAAATCCCAAAAAAGCAACGTCTTTATCAACCATGCTCGTTCTGTTGGAATACAAGCCTAGAGCTAGAAACCAGAAAGGATCAACGAGATAAAAAAATAAGGGAGAAAAAAAGCTCATGTCGATAAGACAAAGTGCATACCCAGAAACAGAAACCGAGATCAAAACAAGCCATTTCAAGTTTAAAAAATTAAAAAAAAAAAAGGAGGTATGACAAAAACCCCACTGGAAAATTCAGTTATATATAATTTTGATAGAGAAAGAAGACTAAATTACTAGAGAGAGGGATTGCAAGGGCATTAAATCTTCAGTGGCAAGCGCGCTGTCTAGAAAGCGAAATTATTGATATAGATTTTTTGAGCAATATAAATATAATTTTTTTATGTGTATTTCAATGAAAGAATAATTTTAATAACTTATTCAGTTATTTGTACTTTAACTACTTTTAATTTTGTAAGAAAAACATTGAAAAGAATTATGGAAATAAAAAATAATAATCTTTAAATAATTTATTTTAATAACGTTTTTTTTTAGCTATCTCTTTTAGCTGTAAAAATAAAGAAAAATTATAATTGTGAACCCTATTAGTTTTTTTTTTTTTAAGATGGTACGTATTTGATTTAATTAATAATAATAACGTATAGCTTGTTGGGTTTCTGTCGTCTCGTGTTCTTTTTAATGGCATATCAAAAAGTTAGGTGAGACAGAGAGAGACAAGTTGATTTGTTTTATTGTCTGAAAGAGAAATTTTGGTTAGAAACTACAAACACCCAGATTCTGAACCTTTTTCTTTTTAAGAAAAAATTATATTTAGAAACTAGGAAACTCTTCCTGGATTTTTTTAATGAAAAATATTTTTTTTTTTATTTTCAGAAAATAATTTTTTTTTTCATTTGAATCAATGGACTTTTTTTTTTCTTTTAAATACAACAACAAAAAGGTTTTCTAAAATAAAAGGTAAATAAGTTTTCTAAATCCTTATTAATTTTTTTATATATATAAATTTTTAAATTTGGTTTTGAAATAATTTATTTTGATACTTTTTTTTAAATAATTAAAACCAGCTAAAACTCCTTGGAAAAACTTTGTAACTTCACACTCATTTACATTGTTCATTGAAATAATATAATGACCTTTTTGTTTCTCCGCTAAAAAAACTTAATATTAGTTATCAAGAGTATTAACGTAATTTCACATAATCCATTTATGATCATTACTATATTGTCAGGGAATAAATAAGTTTTTTTTCTTATCGATTACACAGTGAAACGACCAAAATACCATTGAAAGTAAAAAAGTTAAACATGGCATCAAGGGGCATTTTTTTTCACAAAGATTTTTTTTGTTAATATAATATCAGTTGAGGGGCAATTTGGTATTTGAAAAAAAACAATTAAAATACATAGTGAAACTACAAAAAAAACCCTTAAAAGCAAAAAAAAAAATTAAACCTAGAGTAAGGGGGTTTTGGTCTTTTCACAATGGTTTTTGTATAATTATTAAATCAGGTGAGGGGCAATTTGGTATTTAGATAAAAAAAAGTCAGGGGCATGCGGCGCACTCAACGACATGTGGGAGGTGCCCATGCCCATTGTGCAACGCCTCTCGGCATCCAAACATGTCTTTTTGTCATGTCAGCGTTAGTGGTCCGATTTGTCATTGGTGAGCCTTTTTGCTTTCTTTTATAAAGAAAATAATATAATATGTACTCGTCTCAATAGATCTAATTAATGTTCAGTCTTAATAAAGCAATAATTAGGAACATTTAGGAACAATGTTGTGATGCAATAGGAATCTTATAATTATAACAACTTTATAAATTCTTTTGCAAGGCATTTTTGTTTCAAGAACTTTATCCTTACTCTAGATTCGTTAATCAAATATTAAATTTATTAATAAAATATTTGACAAATATTAAAGATAAATAAAGCTTTTATTATTTATAAATATGTTTACATGAATAAAATAAATATCACGTGTAACCAATCAATTAGTTGTATGACATATACACTAACAATCTTTCACTTGCATTAAAGTCAATCACTTATGTATCAAACATTATATCACTCTACTTGATTATAATGATTTTACTTAGACAATGACTTAATAAGAGGATCTACAAGATGCTCTTCAGTAGATTTTTGATCTGTCTTTGCATCTTTCTTTCTATGATTCTCTAATCAAATTGAATTGTCTAAATATATTTTTTAGATCATTGATGAGACCTTGATTTTTTTGCTTATGCAATGACTCCATTATTATCATAATATAGGGCTACTGAATCGACAATACTATAAATCACACCTAATTCAGTGATGAACTTTTTGATCCAAACAATTTCTTTTATCCCTTTAAAAGTAAAAATGTACTCAACTTTAGTTGTAAAATCTACTTTGGTCTCTTATTTTGAATTCTTCCAACTCGGACTATTACTCAAAGTATAATATAACTAGACTGGATTTTTATTTTCAATATTTGATTGAAAACTAGCTTCCAAATAATCATGAGCTACTACTTCATCTCCTCCATAGACTAGAAAAACATTATTAGTTCTTCTCGAGTATTAAATAATGTTTTTCACTATATTTTAGTGACCTTCACCTAGATTAAATCGATATCTACTCGTTATACTCAAAGTATAAGATAAATCTAATCTTGTACATAGTAGCATCACATACATTATGGATCCTATATTCAAAGTATATGAAATCATTTTCATCTTATCTCATCACATACATTTTAAGGTACATATCCTTAGAAAGATTTATCCTATATGAAATAGGTAAGTATTCTATTTTGGATTCTTCCATGTCAAACCATTTTAACATTTTATTTATATATGTGGATTAAGATAATCCAAACAACTTTTTATATCTATCTCTATAAATCATTATTCCTAGTATATAGGTTGTTCTCTCATATCTTTCATGGAAAATTCTTGGACAATTAGATTTTTACTAACTAGAGTAAAGAAATGACATTT
>Ga0325411_1005284_pt1 | contig 14346 bp, 14 predicted proteins | sample PopdelMetagenome_13_FD_206181 | JGI IMG/M metagenome (GOLD analysis project Ga0325411, IMG submission 206181) | Populus deltoides microbial communities from Bellville, Georgia, United States - Xylem-PdIQD-R4 | ecosystem: Host-associated > Plants > Phyllosphere > Stem > Wood/Secondary xylem... | reverse complement strand
TATATATACTGCACAATTAATCTAGAGTTAATTTAATAAATGCAATGAAACATTTATACATAAGGGCCAGTTTTTAATCATCATCAAGCTCATCATTTGATGATCACAAGCTCATACTCTCCTCATCGAACTGGATTGGATTCTCTAAGCATTGCATAAATGAATTACAAATAAAAGATGAGAAAACATTAATTATTGCGTTTTTTTTTTTAGCTTAAAGCAATACGTACACAGTACACTTTTATCAAACGCATAAATATTTTTGAAAAAAGTTAAATTCATCAAAGCAATCTCATGAACACCTGTGTGATCTGTAAATTGACTGTATTTCATTCATTAAATCAGGACAGGATCGACCAGTGTTATTACTATTTTTTTCAAAAAGAAAAAAAAGCTTCGATAAATTTTATGCTGCATACATGTCTGGACTGTCCCAAGGTAGGGATGGATGTTCTGCAATCCATCATGGTAGATTGTGAGCTGTGTCCAGGCGGGGGACAGGAGCTGGTTGGCAAGTTTTCTGAGTTGATTTCTCATATGATATCAGTTATAGTAATGGTTAACTAATGCCATCTGCGATGTCTGCAGTCCAGAAGGTAAAGCTGTGATAGCTAGAAAATAAGCTTTCTGAGCTCTCGTTTGCGCTATTAGCTGCATATGACAACGGTGAACTCCTTAATGCCCTAGAAGAAGGCCATTCTGGTTGGCAGAAGTGTGCAAGAACTTTGGAAAATCAATGAAGCTGTAAGCGTGCTCTAACATTTGAAAGGTCTGCTTTTACTGTACCTGTTTTTTATGTCACTCAACCCTAAGCTTCTCTCCCGTGTTTCCATCCTAATTAACGTCAGGGGAAATCCCTTTCCATGCCTCTCCGATTGTTGCTAGCCGGAAAGCTCCCCGGCCCTGACATGGGCTCTAGCATAATATATACTGCTCCATCTAGCTGGAACGCGGGACGGTGTTTCTTCTCAAGCTGCGTTTGTTACATTGGATGAGAGGTTTGCAGTGCTGAGGTAAATAGACTGGGAAGCATTGAACGAGGATCAGCCTCCTTTCGTGTTTAGCGCAATAGGGAAAATGAAAGATGCACCGCACCCATTTGTTTGACGCTACATTGGCTAGAAGTAAGAATACACGCTAAACCAATCATATTTTAAATTTATTTTTTAAAAAATATTATTTCAAGAATTTTATTAAAAATTTATATAATTATTAATTTTAAAATTTATAAAATTAATTAAAGTATATATAAGCTGACTCGAATACTCATATATATATATATATATATATATATATATATATATACACACCTTAATATAACTTAATTGTTCATGTCTTGAATTTATTTTTTAAAAATTATCAATTCAAAAACTATAAATTTTAGGACCGCTAAAAATTTACTTGATTGTTAAGTTCAGGATCTCAAGAAATTAGTTAAGTCGCGTAAACTAACTTAAATATTCACAATTACCAAAATAAAAAAACAAACACACACAGTAGATATTTAAAATATATTGTATGTTTTAAAAATAAAAAAGTTATTTTTAAATTATCTTATATATATATATATTATTTTCATCTTCTTAATCATGTAAATTTTTATCTTTTTTTATATTTATTGTTTCTATCTTATACACTAAGCAAGAGATACATCACTCATGTGTGGTGGGGATTTGAAAGCACAATTATTAAATCTGACCAATTCGATTTCCTGTAGGGTGTCAAAGGGTCGATCTGGAACCAGTCAAACTTGATTTTGTTTTTTTTTTAATTTTATTTTGTAAAACGACTTTTAGAATTTTTTAAAAATAAAATAATATTATTTTAATAAATACAAGTCAACTCATTGATCAAACCTTAAACTGACTTGAATGTCAGGCCAAGTTTAATTAAATGCTCGGGAGTAGGTATGGCCCATTTTCACCGGAGTGGGACTAATTAGACGGAGTGTTTGCAATTATAGCAGTGGGTTGTAATTTAAAATATGTTTTAATTAAAAATATATATTTTTTATTTTTTAAAAATTATTTTTAATATAAAAAACCATAAAAAAATTGAAAAGACAGGGGGGACATAATATATACTAGTTAGATGACCCGCGCGATACCGCGGGTTAATTTGTTTTGCATAAAAAATATCAAAAAAAGTTAAGTCAAGGATATTACCCTAGAATTGTTTTACATAAAAATATCAAAAATATAAAAAATATCAAACATTAGATTTGTGTCGTGAAAGTTTAATAACTAAATAGAAAAAAAAATTGACGGGTTACCCCAGAATTAACTAGGCTAACCCGTCAAACCCGGGATCCGTATCATAAAAGTCTGATAATTAAATAGAAAAATTTAATATTAAGAAAGTAAATTAAAAAAATAATTAAACAACAAGAAAAAAGAAAAAATCCAGAAAAAAACTAAAAGCATCATCTTTTTCACTGTGGACAATAAAATGCTTAAAAAGGAAAAGAAAAGGGAAAAAAACAAAGGCATACCCAAGGGTTATTTTTTTTTTTGCATAAAAAATATAAAAAAAGGTTAAGATTTAAGAATGTTAGGTCTTTCTGCAAAGATATACCCAAAAGCCTTGGGTCTAACTGCAACGCTTGACTCAAGAGTAATATTTATAATATTAATAATAATATTAAACTTGCATGACTCAAGTTTAAGTGAGTTTGACTGCAACACCAAATCCAAGAGTCTTGGATGTGGGACTGGCTGCAAGATTGTGTCATAAAAGTATGATAATTAAATAAATAAATTAAAAAAAAACAAAGAAAAAAAACCAACATGAAGAAAAAAAATAATGAAGAAAAAGGAAAAAAAATCTGAATTAACTGGGTTAACTCTTCAAACCAGGTTAACCCATCAAACTTGGGATTCATGTCATGAAAGTTTGATAACTAAATAGAAAAAAAAAAGTTGATGGGTTAACCAAGAATTAACTCAGTTAACCCGTGAAAACAGGTTAACCAGTCAAACCCAGGATATGTGTCATGAAAGTCTGATAATTAAATATAAAAAATTTAACATTAACAAACTAAATTAAACAAAAAAATTAATTAAAAAAAACTTCGGGTTACCTTTTCAAACTAGGTTAACCCGTTAAACCCGGGATCCATGTCATAAAAGTCTGATAACTAAATAAAAAAAAATTAACATTAACAAAAGAAAAAAAACAAATAAAAATGGATGGGTTAACCCATAATTAACTGGGTTAACCCGTCAGACCTGGGATATGTGTCATGAAAGTTTGATAATTAAATAGAAAGAAATTTAACATTAACAAACTAAAGTACACGAAAAAAATTAATTAAAAAAAACTTCGGGTTAACTCGTCAAACCAGATTAACCTGTTAAACCTGGGATCATTGTCATGAAAATCTGATAACTAAATAAAAAAATTTAACATTAACAAAACAAAAAAACAAAAAAAATTGGACGGGTTAATCCAGAATTAACTGGGTTAACCCGTGAAACCAAGTTAACCCGTGAAACCTGAGATATGTGTCATGAAAGTCTGATAACTAAATAGAAAGAAATTTAATATTAACAAACTAAAGTAAACGAAAAGAATTAATAAAAAAAAATCTGGGTTAACTCGTAAAACCAAGTTAACTTGTTAAACCCAAAATCAATATCATAAAAATCTGATAACTAAATTAAAAAAATATTAACATTAACAAACTAAGTTAAACAAAACAAAATTTATTTAAAAAAAACAAAGAAAAAAAAGTTAAAGACATAAAAAAAATAGCTTAAACTAAATTAAACAAAACAAAATTTATTAAAAAAAATTAAAGACACAAAAAAAATAGTTTAAAAATAAACAGCTTAAAAAAAATAGTTTAAAAATAAACAGCTTAAAATTTAATATATATATATATATATATATATATATATATAAAAGTTTTTATATATATATATATATATATATACACTTTTTTGTTTTAAAAAAGGACAGCACTCCAAATCCAAAATATGCTAATTTTTTCCAATTTCCACCTCGCAGTCAGGAACGCATCTTTCGGCTCGGCTCTTCTCTTCTCTTCATCAAATCCATAATCGGCTCCCCGCTCCCTTTCCATCCATCATCTTCTTCTTCCAAATTCAATCTCCTCCTCCATTCTCTTCCACCATGCTCCATGCTCCATCTTCTTTCTCTCTACACTAACATTGTTGCAGTAGCAGCAGATCTACATCTCTCTAATGAATGACTGATTCAACAAAGCATATCATCATCCCTTTTTATCACCAGAATGTCTGCTTCACAAACCCTTGGCGGTCCTTCTCGCTGCGGCCGTTCCTTAGGTCCTTCTCTCGACAAGATAGTTAAAAACGCCGCCTGGAGGAAGCACTCTCACCTCGTTTCCTCCTGCAAATCGGTCCTCGACAAGCTCGAATCACTCACGGATTCTAATTCTCACTCTCCTCTCTTCGGGCTCTCCCCTTCGGATGCCGAATTCGTTCTCCATCCAATTCTTCTCGCCTTAGATTCCGCTTACGCCAAGGTCGTGGACCCCGCACTCGAATGCTTGTTCAAATTGTTTTCCTCAGGCCTGATTCGAGGTGAGATCGATAATGGTTCAAAAAATGTGATCATTTTTAAGATAATCGAGAGTGTTTGTAAGGTTTGTGGAATTGGTGACGAAGCTGTTGAGCTTTCTGTGCTTAGAGTTTTGCTCTCAGCTGTTCGATCTCCTTGTGTTTTGATTCGCGGTGAATGTTTAGTGCACGTTGTTAGGACTTGTTATAATGTTTATCTTGGTGGATTGACTGGGACCAATCAGATCTGTGCGAAATCTGTACTTGCACAGGTAATGCTCATTGTTTTTACTAGAGTCGAGGAGGATTCTATGGATGTCAATGTTAAACTGGTTTCTGTTAGTGAAATGTTACTGTTTACTGATAAGAATTTGAATGAAGGGAGTTCTATTCATTTTTGTCAGAATTTTGTTAATGAGGTTATGACGGCAAGTGAAGGGGTTCCTGATGATAAGTTGTTGCTGTTGCATAGTCCACCTTCTGATAAACTCCAAAATGGTAGTGGAGGTGCCGGTGATGATAATGATAAAGTAGGTGAAGGGGATCATAAAAGTGAATTAAGGGATAAGGAAGCAAATGGTGATGCTGAAACCGATGGTGGTGTGGGTGGTAGTGGTGGTGTTGAAGCTGGGGGGAGTAAGATTAGGGAGGATGGGTTTCTTCTTTTTAGGAATTTGTGCAAATTGTCAATGAAGTTCTCATCGCAGGAGACCCCAGATGATCAAATTCTTTTGAGAGGGAAGATTTTGTCTCTTGAGTTGCTTAAGGTGATCATTGACAATGGCGGTCCAATCTGGCGCACCGATGAGAGGCAAGTCATTAATACATCCATTTACAGTGTTTTGAACTTCAGCCATTATGCTTATACCTGTATTGTCCACAGTTGGCCATCAAATTTTATTTCAATTTAGGAAGCCCTTGCTGTTTTCCTTTTTAGTTGATTTTATTTAAACATTTTATTGCCTGCTTACAAATCTTATTTGGTTTTCTTGTGAATATTTTGCATAAATTGCTCTGATTTTACCATCATGAGTTGTTAATTAACTATTTTTTTTTCTTTTGCACTATTTTCATGCTTTTTTTTTTTAATGTAGAATGTAACATTTTCTTCTATCCTGCACAGGTTTCTCAACATTATCAAGCAATTCCTATGCTTGTCATTGATAAAGAACAGTACGTTGTCAGTTATGGCTATTTTCCAGCTTCAGTGTTCCATTTTTATGATGCTGTTAGTGAAATTCAGATCTGGATTAAAGGAGGAAATTGGAATATTCTTTCCCATGCTTGTCCTTCGAGTGCTTGAGAATGTTAACCAGCCTAGCTTCTTGCAGAAAATGACTGTCCTGAATCTTTTGGACAAAATCAGCCAAGATTCCCAGATCATTATTGATATTTTTGTAAACTATGACTGCGATGTGGATGCTCCAAACATATATGAAAGGTATTACATGAGCATCTGTTGTTACTCATGTCTTGGTTGCGATATATGCATCTGTTCAAGAAGTTGTGAGATTTGATCAGCTAATTGCTTGTAAATTTTCAGAAGACAAGGATCTTATAGTTTGTATATGAATCATTGATCTTATACTATGATGGGCTTAGAGTTATATGAGATCTCTTTAATCAATAGGGGAAAATTGGTGGATTCTCTCTCTTGTTTGTAAACATTTGATGTCTTTTATTTTGGTTATTATTTCTTTTGTCATTTCTTTGTTCCATGTATTTTTTTTAATGTATTAAAACACTTATAATTCCATCAGATATTTGCAGGATTGTCAATGGCCTTCTGAAAACTGCTCTAGGACCCCCTCCTGGTTCAACAACAACTTTGTCTTCGGTTCAGGATATTACTTTCAGGCATGAATCTGTGAAGTGCTTGGTTAGCATCATCAGGTCAATGGGTGCATGGATGGATCAACAGCTGAGAATTGGAGATTCCTACTTGCCTAAGATCTCTCAAAGTTCCACTTCAACTGAGAATCATTCAACTCTGAGTGGAGAAGATGCAAGTGCTCCTGAGTATGATTTGCATCCAGAAGTGAACTCTGAAACATCTGATGCTGCTACCCTTGAACAACGTCGGGCATATAAAATTGAACTCCAGGTTAGTTTCCTTTTTATTTACAAGGGATGGTCATTTGTGGTACATGGTACTGATATTATAATTGTTTGCTTTTTTACTAGTATCACTAGCAAGCTTCTTGTGCCACAATTTTTTTCTTTTGGAATTTCTTGCCTTGTTACACTTTATCAGAAATGGGCCTTGCTTTTCCTTTAGTGACAACTTTACTCTATTAAATGCAGAAAGGTATCTCCATATTCAATAGGAAACCTTCCAAGGGCATTGAGTTTCTGATAAATGCCAAAAAAGTTGGTGGTTCTCCAGAAGAAGTTGCTGCCTTCCTGAAAAACACTACTGGCCTAAATGAAACAGTGATTGGTGACTATTTAGGTGAAAGGGATGAGTTTTGTTTGAGAGTTATGCATGCTTATGTAGACTCGTTTAACTTTAAGGCGATGGGTTTTGGTGAAGCGATAAGGTTTTTCTTACGGGGCTTCAGGTTACCCGGAGAAGCGCAGAAGATTGATCGTATCATGGAAAAGTTTGCTGAGCGCTATTGTAAATGCAATCCAAATTCATTTACCAGTGCAGATACTGCTTACGTTCTTGCATACTCTGTGATAATGCTCAATACAGATGCTCATAACAGCATGGTGAAAGATAAGGTTTTCTTGCAAAACCTCTTCCCTTTATCTTTGGTCACTATCATGACTAGCGAGCTTCTCTTTTTACCCCCTTCTTTTCTATTATAAGTTGATAAAAGGTGTGCTTTGGTTTTAGTTCTGATAGTTATTCCATGCTTCAGGACAATTTTCATCTTTCTTGGTTTTTTTATTGAATCAGAAGATTAGGCTTACTTGATCCTAAAGAATTATGGATGTTATTTATAAAATTGCCTTTTTGTAATTGTAAATAATCTTCACAGTTGATTTTCCTTGTCAGGGTAGTTGTTAGATTGATAGTTAGCAGCAAATCTCCAGATGCAACCTATCAGTATGAAAAATGCAATTGGAGAAATATAAAGAATGGGATAGCAAATACTAGTAGAACTTCTCCATGTATTAATAAATTTGGCTACAGGGGGGCATCTTATTGTCAATTGTGCTTAAATGACTGTAGATTCAATTTTGTTTATCTTCTGACTTCCCTCTTGAAATTGGTTCCATTTAGATGAGCAAGGCCGATTTTATTCGGAACAACCGAGGAATAGATGATGGCAAGGATTTGCCTGAAGAGTATCTGGGTGCTCTTTATGATCACATTGTGAAAAATGAAATTAAGATGAGTGCAAATTCTTCTGTTCCTCAAAGCAAGCAGGGTAACAGCTTAAATAAGCTATTAGGTTTGGATGGTATACTCAATCTAGTTACTGGGAAGCAGACTGAGGAAAAGGCTTTGGGTGCAAATGGGCTTCTTATCAGGCATATCCAAGAGCAGTTCAAGGCGAAGTCAGGAAAATCAGAGTAAGCTATGTTATAGTATGTTGCACAGTTGATTCTTTCTAGAGTAAATTATTATTTAGTTCATGGGGGTTGAACATGATCATAACTTAATCATTCATGTTTGAGAACCTATAGCTTAGTCCCTTGACTCTCATCGACCCTCATCTCAAACACATCTGTTTTTCTTTTAATCCCTAATGGGCCATATTTGACAATCTAAAATCTTAGAGAAAAACTTACATGGTTGGGGTTTCGAGAAAAACCAAGGTATGTTTACTCCTTATAGGAGACAAATGGGTTGAAGGGCAACGGAGATTAGCAGTAATCCAGATGATCCATTGACCAGGCTTGAATTAAAGCGAGGGGTTTGGGGGAGTTGAAGTTGGTTTAATGTTTGCTTGAGTTAAATAATTTTGACCCCCCCCCCCCCCCTCTTGTGCTCATGCATGTGCCAAATCTTGGGGAAATTAGTTAAGAACTGAGATGGACTTAGCCAACTGAGCGCACCATAAATTTCATAAATAAACTAATGCTTATGATATGGTACCTTTCTCTGAAGGGATGGTTTTCTTCTTCTAGCTGCTTTCTTTTTCCAATCTGGGCCGTGTCAATCTTACCTAGGCTGTTGCAAATGATAAAAGACATGTTAACAACATTGCTGTTCTTGTGTTGAAAATAGTAGTTTGATTCTTTTGTTGCAGGTCTATTTATCATGTTGTAACAGATGCAGCGATTCTGAGGTTTATGGTTGAGGTCTGCTGGGGTCCTATGCTGGCTGCTTTTAGTATGACTCTTGATCAGAGTGATGATAGGCTTGCTGCCTCTCAGTGCTTACAGGGGTTTCGATATGCTGTGCATGTTACTGCAGTCATGGGTATGCAGACCCAGAGAGATGCTTTTGTTACATCTGTGGCCAAGTTTACATATCTGCACTGTGCTGCAGATATGAAGCAAAGAAATGTAGATGCTGTGAAGGTAAATCGCATCATTAGATTTTATTAAAAAAAAGAAGGAAAAGAATAAAAAATTCATGACCCCAAAGGAAGAATTTTTGTGTTTTGGTTACTAGCCATTTAACTGTTCATACAGAAACAGTGATGCTTTAAACAGATTGGATTGGTCTAGTTACTTCAGTTCATGTCAAACAGCCATACTGTATATCAGCAGGCTTCATGGATTTGGTGTCAATTCCTGTACAGTCATTTACATTTTTTTAATTTATAATTCTATATATTTTAATTCATGCAGGCAATAATATCAATTGCCATTGAAGATGGAAATAATCTTCAGGATGCTTGGGAGCATATCTTAACTTGCCTCTCCCGTATTGAGCATCTGCAACTGCTTGGAGAAGGTGCACCACCTGATGCCTCTTATTTGACACCATCTAATGGGGAAACAGAAGAAAAGGCACTGAAGTCAATGGGTTATCCTTCTCTAAAGAAAAAGGGAACACTCCAGAATCCAGCTGTAATGGCTATTGTTAGAGGGGGTTCATATGATAGCACCACTGTTGGATTCAATTCTCCAGGACTAGTAACTCCAGAGCAGATTAATAACTTCATTTCAAATTTGAATTTGCTTGACCAGATTGGGAATTTTGAATTGAACCATGTGTTTGCTAATAGCCAAAGGTTGAACAGTGAAGCAATAGTAGCTTTTGTGAAAGCTCTTTGTAAAGTTTCAATATCTGAGTTGCAGTCTCCAACAGATCCTCGTGTATTTAGCCTTACAAAAATCGTAGAAATTGCGTAACATCTTTTTCCCTTTCCTTTGAGAACTTTTTATTGCCTCTTGAAATTCCATGAGAATTTATATGAAAGAGTACATTATATTCTTTTCCCTATTTGCAGGCATTATAATATGAACCGCATCAGATTAGTTTGGTCCCGCATATGGAATGTTCTCTCTGAATTTTTTGTATCAGTTGGCTTGTCAGAAAATCTCTCTGTTGCTATTTTTGTGATGGATTCTCTGAGACAACTTGCTATGAAATTCTTAGAGCGCGAGGAGTTGGCAAATTACAACTTCCAGAATGAATTTTTGAGGCCATTTGTGATTGTGATGCAGAAAAGCAGCTCTACAGAGATCAGGGAATTAATAGTTAGGTGTATTTCACAGATGGTCCTTAGTCGTGTCAATAATGTGAAATCTGGTTGGAAAAGTGTTTTTATGGTATGGTAGCATTCTTTTTTATTTTCTTAAATTGTTTAATTCTGTCAACTTTTAAAATGCTGATCCATGGGCAATTCTTCTTTCTAATTGTTCCAGTGATACCATGATCTTCTCTCAGGTTTTTACTGTTGCTGCAGCTGATGAGCGGAAGAATGTTGTCTTGTTGGCATTTGAGACCATGGAAAAAATTGTCCGAGAGTACTTTCCTTATATAACGGAGACAGAGACAACAACTTTCACTGACTGTGTTAGATGCCTCACCACCTTCACAAATAGCAGATTTAATAGTGATGTGAGCCTCAATGCAATTGCATTTCTCCGATTCTGTGCTCTGAAACTGGCAGATGGAGGACTTATTTGCAACGTAAAGAGCAGTGTTGATGATCCATCCATCCCAATAGTAGAAGAAGTTGCTTCGGATGTAAACCCCAGTGACAAAGATGATCATGTGTCCTTTTGGATTCCTTTGCTAACAGGTAACCTGCTTTCAAGGAAAGATTTTTTAGATGCTGCCTGACACTTCTGCACGGCAAAATAGCCCAGAAAATGTGGATGGCTGTACTCGACATTCATTTTTAGCTGCCTTGCTTAAATTTATGCCATGTACACAGAACACGTGCACCTTGTACTTTGCCACATTTCAAAAGACATTTGCTTGCAAGTTAAACCCCACTACCCCCACCCCCACCCCCATAAAAAGAGAGAAAAGGCTAACAGAAAGTATCCAGGAATTGATGATTCACTTTTTTCTGCTATCACGTTGCATTCTTCCAATCCCTTGTGACAGTTATGCTTGTACTGATAAAGCTTTAAAGCACCCTGTTTATCGAAGATCGCAATAGGATGAATTATGTGACTTATAGCTCCTGTTTGTTTTTTGCTCAATACATGTAAGGAAATGTAATAATCTGATCTTATTTATAAACATCAAGCAAAAGATGAATGGATAGATAACTTGTTTTAGCATGAATAAATACATGAGCCTGCCATTTGGACACATAGCACATGTTTTATGAAGAATTGCAGACAACTCGTGTCATATTTTTTTAATGTCTCATTGTTATGGTTGCAGGGTTATCGAAACTTACATCTGATCCCAGATCAGCTATTCGAAAGAGTGCTTTAGAAGTGCTATTTAACATTCTCAATGACCATGGTCATCTATTCTCGCACTCATTTTGGACCACTGTTTTCAACTCTGCCATTTTCCCCATCTTCAATAGCTTCAGTGACATGAAAGATGTTAAAGATCAGGATTCACCAACTTCAGCACCACCTCATTCAGTAGGAAGTGCATGGGATTCTGAAACTTCTACAATCGCAGTCCAGTGTCTAGTATACCTATTTGTCAACTTTTTCAACGTTGTTAGGTCTCAACTACAGAGTGTAGTATCTATATTGATGGGATTTATTAGGAGTCCTGTTAAGGGTCCTGCTAGCGCTGGGGTTGCTGCATTGTTGCGTTTAATAGGTGAACTGGGCAGCAGGATTTCAGAAGATGAATATACAGAGATTTTTCTATCTTTGAAGGAGGCTGCTGCATCATTGTTACCAGGTTTTATGAAGGTCTTAAGAATCATGGATGGGATTGAGATGCCTGAAAGCTCTCACCCTTTTGTGGATGCGGATGTGTCTTCTGATCATGGCTTCACAAATGATGATCTTGAGGATGACAATCTCCAAACTGCAGCATATGTGGTTTCAAGAGTGAAGAGTCATATTGCTGTGCAGCTACTTATTGTGCAGGTTTTCCCTCTCACTCTCACATTCACTCAGAAAAGACCCGTGCATGTGTGCAAATTGTGCTTCTGCATTCTACATTTGATGTTTATGCCTCCAAGTACACATTGCTGTATATATATATATATATATATAGAAAGATTTTTAAGTTTACACACACATCCGCGCACTGTGTAGAGAGAGACTTAGCTGCCCAATCATCTGAAAGATGCCATCAGCGTGCAATTTGTATCTTTCATGTATTTTTACTGGCTCCAGTACAAATTTCCCGTTTCTTTACTCTCTTTTTTATTATTATTTTAGATGCTTTGGTATACACTGCATGGTTTGCCCGTCCAGGGCTGCGACTGGCAATCTATCAATGAAAGAATATTTTGTAGAAGTACTGCAGGACAGGAAATATAAAAGTTTCTAACAAGATTGTTTGATGTTATTCTGTCTTATGATCAACCAAGGAGCTTTCCAAAACTCAGTACTGTCTGACATTTTCTTTGGCTTTTCATGGCATTTCACTTTTTGGACTTATTTTGCTAACAGGACTATGCAGTCACTTCCATTTTAGATTTTACCAACAGTGTGTTAAACTGGTAGCTTGATGCATGGACTGTTTTTCAAGCACGAAGATTTCAGTAGTATTTTGGTGATACTGATTTTCTTTTATCACATCAGGTTGTAAGTGATTTATACAAAGCAAACCAGCGTCTCTTGTCAGCGGCCAATGTCAGAATCCTTATTGATATATTTTCCTCAATAGCATCCCATGCCCACGAGCTGAATTCTGAGACGGACCTGCTGAAGAAACTGCTGAAAGCGTGCTCTATAGCAGAGATATCTGATCCTCCAATGGTACATTTTGAAAATGAGTCCTACGAGAAATACCTTGACTTCCTCCGAGATTTGCTAGATGATAACCCATCCATGTCTGAGGCGTTGAACGTCGAGGCACAACTTGCAGCAGTGTGTGAAAAGATATTGCAGATTTATCTGAACTGTACTGGATTGCAGACCGTGCAGCAAGATCCCGCTAACAAGCCAGTGATACACTGGATTCTTCCTTCAGGTTCGGCCAAAAAGGAAGAATTAGCAGCAAGGACTTCTTTGCTTTTGTCAGCTTTGCGGGTATTGAGTGGTTTAGAAAGCGATTCATTTAGGGGCTATGCCAGACAATTCTTTCCTTTGCTGGTTGACCTAGTGCGGTGTGAGCACAGCTCAGGTGAGGTTCAGCGTATTCTGAGCAACATTTTCCGATCATGTATAGGCCCCATTATAATGGGATGACATATCATAGTATTTTTTACAGAGTCAACACATGTAGTTATCACAGTTTTGATCTCTCTTACTCGATAGAATACAAAGCCATGATGACGCTGTTCTTTTTGTTGTTTGATCATTTTCTTTCTTTTCCACCCCCTGTAAAAGCACGCCGTTGCAGATGTAATAGTATAAGGATTGAAATAGAATTTCTTAGCGCTCTGCTGTTTAAAGTCCATGCCTTTGATAACTACAAGATGGATGTCTGGCTGCTGCTGGCCCAGAAGGGGCGATAAACAAAGGGAAAGATGCCTGATAACTACAAAGAACTGGTCGCTATTTTTTTTTTTCCGGCATATGTTGATGCTGCAGGAATTATTCAAGGGCGAGCTAATAGTAATAGTTTTTCCTGATTTGAACACCAAGGGGTTGGTAATGCTATAATTAATAATTGTTTGACTGTTTTTAGTGATTAAACTCTACGTAAATTGGATCATGGATTCATAAATGTATGTTCATTGAACTTGCCGAAACAGAGAGGGTCAAATCTGTTTTTTTTATATATATATATATATATATATATATATATTTAATGCTACTTTGCTCCGATTGAGTCCGTTAGAAGGCCATTTCGTGTTCAAACAAATTGACTTGGAAAAGTATAAATAAATATAAATGGTATTCAATATTTATACATGTATTTAACTAATTATATATATATATATATATATATATATATATATATATATATTCGTGTACGTAGGGTGGATTGAAACGGAGAGTTTTAACATCTGCATTCATCATGATATCAGTGATCATGGTTGACAATCGACCAAATAAAAAAGAAAAATCATTTACTCGTGAGAAAAGCTTGCTTACTGACATTTTCAGCTTTCATGCCGTTGCAATTATATATGCTTTGTCTTCAGAAAAAAAGATACTTTTCGCTGAAAAATCAAATACTTCCTGCTTGTCATGTTTTTAATCATAAATGTCAAAATTGACCATATCAATTATAGCATCAATTTGATTTAGTTTTCAATTTAAGTGTTCGTAGAGATGTCATCACTATTTTGTCAAATTTTGAAAAAACATTTTACTGGAAATTAAATTTTTTATATTTTTAAATCGTTTT
>Ga0325411_1005283_pt1 | contig 14349 bp, 4 predicted proteins | sample PopdelMetagenome_13_FD_206181 | JGI IMG/M metagenome (GOLD analysis project Ga0325411, IMG submission 206181) | Populus deltoides microbial communities from Bellville, Georgia, United States - Xylem-PdIQD-R4 | ecosystem: Host-associated > Plants > Phyllosphere > Stem > Wood/Secondary xylem... | reverse complement strand
ACCATAGATTAAAGGTATCTTATATTATTAGATATGTTATTATAAAACATGCTTTAGTTAAGGAGTTATTGATACTTCAAGTGCAAAATGATGATATAAAACCTTGATAAAAATGCACTTTTAAGTACTAATCACCTACACCTGGAGACGAGCAAAGGAAGTATAAATTTACAACAAAAAATGGTCAATTCTTTGAAGAGTTGAAAGTTCAATCAAAAACCAAGATTGAGCAACCAAAAGTCGGCTACAATGCTGAAAATATCAAAAAAAGTCTGACCTAAAATTATTCCTAAAGAGTATTTGAACTCCAAACCAGAACCCTAGTTTCCCTAATGGGTCTCACATAAACCCAATTTAAATAATAACCAACCCAAGCTAAAACTAACTCAAACTAATTAAAATAAACAAGTCTAAAACCCAAACAAATTGCCTCCTCTCAAAATAAATAAAGTTTGATAGCCCAACTAATTAAATAAGACAAGTTTGTTGTTTCCGCATTCTGTTTGGCAGCAACAAGGCCCAACTGAAAATGGATGTTTCTTTCTCGTTGTAATGAATTAGAAGGTGTGCCATATAACGTTGAAAAGGTATGGAAGTCTAGTTTCCAACCCAACTAGAATCACATCAAAATTAGATATGTAGCTCCAGTTATGACCAAAAAAGTAACGAAAGGTCAAACTATCCGAATCTAGTGTTCTTCTCTCAATCCTTGTGTAATGGTCTTGGTTCCACCAACAAGCCCCTCTTGAACATGAGTCAAATTAATCAAGGCTTGCTCTTTATTATTACAAATCCTCTTGAAGTCCACCTTAGCCCATGTATCTTGAAGAAGTCCATTGAAATCTTCTTTGAACTTCTTAGCCCTAAGCCTAGTAACTAGACCAACTAGAACCTCTAATGAATCCTTTGATGGTTGGATCGCATCACCAGGCCTAACCCAATAACCAACATCTCTCACTCACCCATAAAAGACTGAATCTATCTAATACATTATATTTTAAACTTGTACAAGAATTTCATACTTGACTAATGGATCGTGCGACCTGAAGCATATAGTGAACAAAGCTCCAATATATAAACCTAATACAAGCCAAATAAAAGACATCGACCTCATAATTAATTATTCCTTAAAGTATACTAATATACCCTAAGTATTTTTAGTTACACATGACTGAATATAATTCAATCCTTCAAGAATTTCATATTCAATCCATCCTTACAATTACAAGTATTCTAAATCATATCAAATATATTCTAAGTAATGTGATCCCAACTAGTAAATACAAGTTATAAATGTAGAACTAAAATTATTTTTTTTTTTCCACTCAGATCTGAAAAGTATCCCTTTAAATCTAATTATTCCATGATCATAAGATACACTCCTAAAATAACAATCATTTATACATCATCTAATGATACCATCCTCGTGAAACAGACACCGTACCCTGCCTTCGATTTAGTTAATGCGAAATTACTCAACGATTAATTCTGGAACGGACTTTCTCTTGGTTGTATCATTATCTGTTATTTTCTCTAAAAAAAAATGGAAAAACGAGATACCAATATAATCATGCCTTCCTCTCGCTGGCACAAAAGCACATTGAATTTCAGCTTCAGAATCAAAAGTAAAATTACCAACTCAATTGAAATAAATGAGAAAGCAGTAAGCCCAAATAGCTTCCGTCGAGGACTAGACATGTATATACTTCCTTCAATATCTAGCCTATACATCAATATGAAAAAATAAGATCAAAACTGTAGAAACTAAAAGATCAGCCGTCTTCTCCCTCTCACTAAAAATTTAAAAAAAAATATCATATATATATATATATATAAAAGGCTCCCCATTACTCCTTTCTACATAATCCTATGGACTCGATACTTTGATTAACAATTTTACAGGTGGGAACCGCTTTCTGTAGCATTGATGTCCCTTCAAATCGCACCATCTGGCAGCAGTTTTTTCTATATTTGCTAAGCTGCAAAGTAAAAATCAATTTCAGACAGGTAAACAATAGATTCACAACTATATTTAATTTGCGCCTGTCATTAAGAAACATTCATACCTGCTCAGGTTTTATCTTCTGAAAACCAAATTTTTCGATCCATATTGATTCGGCCTCTTCGGCAGCTGGAAGCACAAGATTCTGCACATTTAAAAACGCCAACAACTTCTCTATGCAGGAGAACAGTAATTGAAAGTATCCCTGAGAAAGTAAGCAAATCAAGATTCACAACTATATCACAATGGCTGAAAAGTATAATATATAATAATTTCGTGTTCTAAAAATTATTGGGGATTGGAGATGCCTCAAAATACACAACTCCCTCCAGGAAAAAAACGTTAAATTCAAGCTCACAGAAAAAGCTTAAGACTGCAAACAAATGCCAGAGAAATAACTAAATATCAAGCCCAGCTGATTATCCTCACCTTGCCATGGTCACCATTCCTTGTTGCAACCAAGGGAAGTTCTGCAACTTCTTCCCCAAAAACTCTTAGTATACCCGCTGATACGATACATGAGCTGCAAAATTAGAGATTTAGACTTCAGAAACATTCCTAAAGCTCCAGATATAACCAGCTTGGAGATACAAAACTATATCTTACTTGACTATTAACACTGCACAGTACATTCCCCCATAATCTTGGCCCTTTGAGTTCTTACTGAAAAATAGTTAATGTTAATGGCTGCAGAAACTGGCAATGAAATGATATGCTGTATATAATGGGAGAAAAAATATGAATGCTTACCCATAAACCATCAAAGGAATAAGATCACGTCCAATTGTTGAATCAACTATAGGATCAAAACATTCCTGGAAAATAAAGGACAAAAACGTCAGCTTAGCATATCTTGGTTACTTTTATTTGCAGATGAAGCATTACACAAAATACAGAAGCACATAAAAGGAACACAAAATAGAACTGCATTATGACATAGACAGGTAAGATTGTGAAGTAAATGATTAAATTTAACATTAACATTGTCACAGTTATAGGAAAAAAAATAATGCTTGCATGACACCATCAACAAAAGAGGACTTTGAAAACAAATCATCAAATTTCACATATCACTGCAAGCATGCACATGTAGGGATTTAAAAAGTGATAACAGCATCCTCCTAATGAGCAGTCAGAGGCATGCATTGTTTATCAAGTTGGGTTGCAGCAGTCAGTGAGGGATTGACAAGTTTCTGCACTGTATTTTCAGAAAGCTCAATAATTTTTCAACACGAGCACTTAAATCCTCTTTCGAAACTATTGACAATCAGAATGATGATTATAAAAAAAAATAGATAAGATAGTTGGATCAAAAAATCAAAGAAAAGATAATAAGCATGTTGAACACTAAAGATCAATGCAGGTTATGTTCTTAATGATACTCTTGCTTGCTTTAAATTCCTTCAATTAAGGATTTTGAATGAGAACAAAAGAAAGAGCGGGAAGCAGACGGAGAGGACTGACTTTAGGGTTCTTCCCCAGGCATTTCCGATTCCCCACACGATGTTTCTCATATGTCAAGGACTGGTAAGGTTTGATGCCCAGATGAAGGAAAAAGGGAGTGAGGGTGGCACATAGGAATTCTTTAAATATTAGAACACCAATGCACGGGAATTCTTTAAAAGGCAGTTTTAATTAAGAAAAAAAATCTGCCAGTGGATCATGATACCTGACTAAAAGCATCAAAACTTCGTGTGAAAGAGCATCATTCCTAAAAGCACTTCTTTTTTTCCTTTTAAACAGCATTTGACTGAGCATTGAGGTGAAAAGCACCTTGCACATCACAGCCAACGTGCTATTCTTGCATAGCAAAAAAAACTATTTCCAAAAAGGACAGAAAAATAAATTCCATAATGATATTCCAGCACTCTTCTTTAAAGATTGAAACTAAGACAGAAACAAAAGATTTTCATTTATTAGATTTGAAGTCCTCAAATTGGTAAAACAATAAAACCTAATAACAACAAAAATCCAGAATCCTGTCAACAGCTATTAATTTAGAGCAGCAGCACCACTGATTACTATATTCAGGCATCAATGGCCAAAGAAATATTACATAATACATGGACAGCACTTACTTGAAAAATAGAAAGAGCCCGTGAGAGTAAAAGCTTATTTTCTGGAGAAGCAATTTTTCCACTAAGAAGCGTCCATCTCACATCAATACTGTCACTGATGTTTAAACCTTTTTCCTCATGCTTCTTCTTTATATCATTCAAAAGAGAGTCTGGGAGTTTTTCAGCCCCACGAATGAGCAACTTCTGCAAAGTAGAATGGATCCTACTGCAATCCATGCAACAAAACCAGTTCCCTTTTGGCAGTTCCTGCCAAACAAGAAGCATCAACATGTTTATCCACAAATTGACTAGAATGTTCGCCACAGATGAAAATGAGTATGCAAATGATATCCATCTTAAAAGGAAAATAAGATCCTGTACAAACTAACCTTCAGATTTGCCATCTTATGACTCCTTAAACAGCCAACATGAAATTCTTTCTCACACTGGCACAGATCATAAATAAATAATAAGCGTACCAATCCTCTAAGCAAATTCAAGCAACAATGAATTAAAAATGTAACTCCATGTCCACATAGAGGAAACAGAAGAATAAGATGACATGAAAAAGAGGAAAGCACCTAATCAAAAAAAGAACATCAAGTTAATTATATAGATGCATGCACTATTGACACAAAAGAACTTCCCCATCTAAATCACTCAATTTCAATTGCAACAAAAAAGAAGACATGAACAACTTTGAAAATTACCTGATCACAAAGTATAATTGTGCGTGGACCAAATCCAGATCTCATAAAATCATAACCTCTGCATAAAACAAATACTAAAGATATATCAAGCTACAGCTAAGTCCAAAGGGATTAAAAGACCAAAAACCATATTTATAGCGACAACTTTTCATTACAAAATGTGTGACGTGGGTCATGAGTTGTAACAAAGTAAATAAGCTCAACTATTCCAGTTTATCAGTGTAGCTATGACCTGCATAATGCGCATCCTGTAAGTTCAGCTTCTACATTTTTGACAATACGAAAGCATCTCTTAGTTATCTGTTCTATAGAATCAATTTCTGAAACCCTTCCAGCTGCGAAAGCATTTGCATTATGCTCAACAAACTTTTCCCTTTGGAACGTATTCTGGCAATGCTGGCAATACCAATCGCCACTGGGAACAGTTGATAGAGAAGCACATCCTACAAAGGCAATAAAATTATGCAGTCAGGAAATCATCTAGAGGCAACTTTCATAGTCTTATTAGATAAAGATGAATTGATCATAAATAAATCGATAATTTGTCAATTTCACAAAGCATAAACACAAATGCTGAGTAGTGATAGTAATGGCTCACATTTCATGCTTAAAGAATAATATATAATGCAATGAAACTAGGCATACTAATTGGAGCCGCTAATTTCTCACAACAACATAAAAGTCATGGAAGCTCTTTCTTTTAACCAAGTTCAAAAAAAGGAACAAGTAATTGCTGGGAAATATATGTTTTCAACCCCAGTAATGGTATTAAAAACACTTTGACACAGCACACAAAAATTCATGGAAGGTGTACAACTGAAAATGCTACAAAGCTTGGTACGAGTATGCCTAGCAAGTTGTCATCTCAGTTCTCAGCTGCCCAAAGTCCAAACTGTGACTCATCAAAGAAGATTAATAGGTTAATAACAAATGACATCAGAATTTGAATATTAAACTTCAATTTACAGGACTTAAAATGGACCATCATTCTCGAGAAATGAGGGACTCATAACACTGTTAATTTTTGTGCCTTAACTATATAGTGAATACAAGCAAGCATTTCATAGGTCAAGAAAATTAAAATATACAGAAATTTCTCATGTTGGAGCTACAATAAGGACAGAAAAACCTAGAATCAATTGGACAGCCTTTGAATCCACAAAGAAATTGGGGTTCTTAAGGTCCACAAGAGCAAACAATTTTGTAGAATAGCAAATTCTCAAATATCATTCATCTATGTTCATTTTTCTTGAATCCACGAGTGCAAAGAAACAAGAGGAGATTCCATTCAAAGTGAAACTTGAATTCTCAATTTTTATTCATGATAAAATGACCTTCAGTAAAGGAATGCATAACTGTGCTTTATATTGGAAGGCGAGAAAGTGCTTAAAGAATTTTATCAAAAATAGGAAATGAACTAATACTCTTAATTAATAATAACTATTAATATTAATTAAGCTAATTTTCTATAAAACATTAAAATCATACGCGAATGTACTAATTAAAATACTTATATGATTCAAAATTAATTCATAAGGCACTGTTAGCATGGCATTAATTGACCTGTCAAAAGAAAACTAATGCAGAAGATCAAAAATTCAACCAAACAAGAGATACGAAAGGGCTGTGTCCAGAAGCAGCTTTTAAGTTTGTTGTAGGTAACAATTTGATTAGTTAATCAGCAATTTAAAAGTTTACTTTTCTTATAACCTTTAGAATTTACGTTCACCTTTATGGAAGGCCCTTGGGCATCCATCACAAAGCAGAAGATCCCCGCCATCTGCACAAATGATGCAGAGGTCATCATTATCCTGAGAAGAATACTTCCGACTTTTTGAGAGAGAAATTGCCAAGTCATGGAGCGATACGCCATTAGATGTGTAAATACATGCATAGCTGTGGGGGTAAAAACAAGAAATCATGAATTTTGTGAGGAGAAAAATAGCTCAAAATATAAAGGAAAGTCACATCTAATAAAAAAGAAGACTTACGGTTTTTTGCGAGTAGCCCAACCTGCATGAGCTTCGAACGTTGAGGGGCTGACCTGCACATTAGTCATAAACCATAGGTCCTTGACAATATGTCTGACAGATGATAAAGGAGTCAAGAAGTTTACCCAATAAGAACTACCTCACAATTGCAGCAATGACAAAGTATTCCAAAGCCCCTTTTATACCCGCCAAGCAATTTCTGTGCAGAAGAATTTATATTATTTACTATAAACAATAAGAAAGTAAAAGGATAAGAATATGTGATACTAATCACCTGCCCACGAGCATAGTATGCTAGTTCAGTTCCATCAGGCAATCCACCTTCCTCAAAAACCAATCTATGCAACCGCTGATCTCTTGAGAAAATAAGATACCAAGGGCCCGATTAGTAGCAATAACAGAAGACATAAAACACTGCTATGAGAAGAAACATTCAAGCCAAAAGTAAAGAAGGAAAGGAGAGAATAAGAGGGGAAAAAGAAAGAAGAAACCAACTTTGTTGTTATTTTCCACTGATATGTCTTCTGTGAAGAGATGCCCGGTGTTGTATTTTTGAAGGACTTGGACAACAAAACTGACTTTGATATCCTGAAAAAGGACAAAAAGGAAATGAGTAAGCATATTTTTTTAATGAAGACCATATCATATCACAACTACGCTTCTATGTTTCATGCAATTTAATAACCAAAACTATTTACTAGCCAGAAAGAGGTGAAAGCATGACTAGACCAAACAGAATATCAACAAGATAAAAATGAAACAAACCTTGGTGAGATCTTCTTATACTTCCTTTTTCGTGGAGAGAGATGTACTGAAGCAACTTTGGTTGGTTTTGCAATCAAATCTGGTTCTTCTGGTCTGAATTAATGCAGATTAAACATGTGTAAACATCTAGAAAAAAGGCACATGGCAAACTGCCAACTAAAGCATAAACTGAAATGCCACTTAAGAGTACAACCTAAAATGTTGTGGGACAGGTGGCTTTTTGATGTAACCATAAAGATTATGAACTTGTCCAAAGAGGAAAATTAAACCCTAATCTGGAACACAATATCATAATAAGCAACACAACAGCAAGATAAAATAGGATACTGACTTTAATGTAATCTTGGATTGAATTCTTGAGGACACACGCACTGGAGCACTTTTGTTCAAATCTGTTTTTGAAGACCTGAAATCACAGAGATACGAATCTTATACACAAGGGAAAGAGTAGCTAGAGCAGAACAAGGAACACAGAGTACAACATCAGAACAAGATGACAATTAAAATACATCAGCATGTTTCCACATGCTTTGAAAACAATAACTAAAAAGTTGCTTAGCAGTTCAAAGCAAGAAGTTACACATTAGCATTAATATGCTACACTGCAAACAATAAACAAGACAAAAAAAAAAGGATACTGACTTTCTTTTTTTCTTCCGTAGAGTATTATCTTGTGAGAAAGTAGACAATGAAGCAGGTTTGAAGTACTCCAAGGCCAAAACTTGTTCTGGTGAGCTGAAATAACACAGATTGTACTAAATGCAAAATAACCATCTAAAAAGCAAACCTTATTTGATAATATACAAAGAGACATAAAATTTAAAAAAATAAAAATAGAAAAGCTGAAGCCATTTACTGTATTAATGGCACTTGTCAGACGAGATGTATAATAAATGCTTTTCATGCATGCATGCATGGCATGGCATGGCATGTGGATTCTTTTAGAATCTTCTCCTAATATGTTTTGCTGAGTCCTATTTGAATACAATTAGCCAAGCTTAGCTCATGATTATTACACCTGGACATTCATGGTATATCAATGCACTTGAAATATTATGAAACAAGCAAAGCTAATTTATATATTAATTTACCCACTGGAAAAGACATCTAACTAGCATGTCAACTTGAACATCAGTTATGATAGTAAGATGAAGAAAAAGCCAACCAAAAGCAATCAGCCATCTAAAATCATTTGCAAGGAAAGCAGATGGTAAACATATTTCACCAGCAATTACCCCATGTGTAAAAATACAACTTCAGCCTGTTTTAATGTTCTCTAGAAAAAGCTAAATTCCCTACAATAGTAGATCAAGTCTGACAAAAAGATGCAAAACTGGTATTAATAGAAAGGATAAAACACAGAATTGATGTAAAACTTTCCATACATGCATGACATGACATGTGGATTCTTTTAGAATCTTCTCCTAATATGTTTTGCTGAGTCCTATTTGAACACAATTAGCAAAGCTTAGCTCACGATTATTACACCTGGACATTCATGGTATATCAATGCACTTGAAATATTATGAAACAAGCAAAGCTAATTTATGTATTAAATTATCCACTGGAAAAGACATCTAATTAGCATGTCAACTTGAACATCAGTTACGATGGTAAGCTGAAGAAAAAGCCAACCAGAAGCAATCAGCCATCTAAAATCATTTGCAAGGAAAGCAGCTGGTAATCATATTTCACCAGCAATTACCCCATGTGCAAAAATACAACTTCAGCCCGTTTTAATGTTCTCTAGAAAAAGCTAAATTCCCTATGATAGTAGATCAAGCCTGACAAAAAGATGCACCACTTGTATTAATAAAAAAGATCAAACAAAGAATTGGTGCAAGACTTTACATGCATGCATGGCATGACATGTGGATTCTTTTAGAATCTTCTCCTAATTTGTTTTGTTGAGTCCTTTTCAAACACAATTAGCCAAGCTGAGCTCATGATTATTACACCTGGACATTCATGGTATATCAATGCACTTGAAATATTATGAAACAAGCAAAGCTAATTTATATATTAATTTATCCACTGGAAAAGACATCTAAATAGCATGTCAACTTGAACATCAGTTATGATGGTAAGCTGAAGAAAAAGCCAACCAAAAGCAATCAGCCATCTAAAACCAATTGTAAGGCAAGCAGCCGGTGAGCATATTTCACCAGCAATCACCCCATGTGCAAAAATACAGCTTCAGCACATTATAATGTTCTCTAGAAAAAGCTATACTCCCTTCAATAGTAGCTCAAGTCTGACCAAAAGATGAACTGTTTGTGTTAATAGAAAAGATAAAACACAGGATTGGTGTAAAACATTAAAACATTCACAAATATTTTTCAATAATAAGCACGAAAATTAGGTCTCATCAGTATGCTGGTAAGGTATCATGGCATCATCCGAAAGTCTTGGAAATGGATCCTACACCAAGGATTTTGAAGGTGAGGGAAGGCTACCTTGTAACCAATGTTGTCAAAGGCAAAAGGCGCTAAAAGGCGCCAAGCCTGTAAAATGCCCAAGGGTTTAGGTGCACGCTCAAATAAACCAAGGAGAATGCTATAAATTAACAAAAAATATATATGTATAATATTATATTATATTATATTATATAAATCTAAAATATATATCTTCCCAATTAAGATTAGATCATTAGAAAATATAAAATACCGTAACATAGTCATACAAAATTATATTTTTCACCCTTAAAACAAAATAAGAAAATTTAAAGTAATAACAATGTTGTCAAAGGCCAAACCTGTAAAATGCACGAGGTGCTAGGCGCTCGCCTAGGCAGCGCTTCATTAAAATTCATCGCCTGAGGCTAATAAAGGCAATGTGGCCTCACCTTGCCTGTAGCGCTTAAGCAAGCACCTAAGCACCTTTTGACAACACTGCTTGTAATAGAAGCCCAACCATAGACATGAACAGGGTAGATGATGCACACCAATCAAAAGATTAACCACCACAAAGCTATGAGCATGGCATAAATTTGCAATATGAGTGATATGCCAAACTTCACATAAAGCATTTCGGTTGCATTGAGCAATACAGGCAATAAGAAATCTGTTTTAGATTGAGATCACAGTCACGTTTACATGTGCAGCCATTACATGACAGTCAAAGCTTAGTCTGAAATTGTATTATGCAAGGAAGCGGCTGTTTGTACAAGTGAGCCATTTAAAGCATAATAATGATCCTAACATCCATTACATATTTGACTTCCAAAATCTGTTGCATGTTTAACATAACATAATATCAAAATCATTTGTGTAATAGTGGCCTTTGATGTTTAAAGCCATAACTTCAAGTATTGTCAAATTGCCTGCTCTAGCATCCTGATTCTAACCATATAAATTCAAGGATCATCTCAAACAGAGTTTATTTACTTATCCCCATCATAAAACAGACAAATTTCCACTGATGAAAGCATCTGCAAAATTTCTGAAGGGAATGTTTGCATACCCACGCACCCAAAATCAGGAATCAAAAGATCACTCTTCTCTGCAATTAACATAACCAAAAGATATGAAGGCAAAACACAATTTCACAAGAAGCACGCCAGAGACCCACATATTCCCGAAAGAACTAAATAAGAGATAACAAGGGAAAAACAAACAGAAATGAGAGCCTGAAGGAAGAGTGGGCATTAATAAAAACTGGCCAGATGTTATTGTGGGAATGTTTGCATACCCACGCACCCAAAATCAGGAATCAAAAGATCACTCTTCTCTGCAATTAACATAACCAAAAGATACGAGGGCAAAACACAAGTTTCCAAGAAGCACGCCAGAGACCCACACATTCCTGAAAGAACTTAATAAGAGATAACAAAGGAAAAACAAACAGAAATGAGAGCCTAAAGGAACAGTGTGCCAGCATTAATAAAAACTGGCCAGATGTTATGGTCTTCAGATTTATTATCCAACTAATTAAGATCAAGGATGGCAGGTTTTGACACTTTTTTTAAAAGTAGGCATGAAACCATCTAACTTAGGATAATAAGACCAACTGGAGAAAATTATGTTAGATGATGCATCATATATTCTAAAAAAGACATCTATTAAAATTTTTCTCTAAGGTGATTCAAACATACCATGAAGCATGGACCACTAAAGCTTTTTATGAACGCCAAGAATAAATTATCCTACTTTCCTTATTGTAGTAAGCAAAATACAAAACATTACAATAAACAATAAATCAGAACATCATCATATTGAGCCTAAACTACCAGTTTTAGGTGGGGGAATAAAGAAAATCAGTAAACCTAGCTCACCAAAGCCCACGAATTACATTACTTTCATGAACTTAAACAACCAAATTTCAACAGATTAAAATAAAATTTGCAAGCTTAGTTCACCAAAATGCATGAATTAGAAATCAGAAAGTGCAGGAATTAATAGCTGCAACTGATAACCATTAAAAAAAAACACATACCTAGATATTATACTAGATCCAATAGTTAGGGTGGGATGAGATTCCTTTGACTCTGCACATAAGTTGCATAAAGGCCCAATTTTGCCAACACAAATAGAAGGAAAGATACCTACATCATTCAACAACCAAAGGATTTAACATCAAGAAGCTTTGGATATCCTTTCGATAAGAATTTTAATGAAACGAAAGAAAAGCAAATAGCTCACCTTTGCATCTTTTACAGGTGAAAGTTCTTTCCACTGGCAAACCACTAATGGCACTTTGAATAGTTGTTTCCAAAGAGTCCAAAGGAGCAGTCCTGCATGCATTCAATACATCAAGCAGGCTCTTCCCATTCTCAAAACATATGTATTGTGCCGCACGTCTATATTGTTTGATAGCATGAATCTCAAATTGGGATGGTGGAATAACCTACATTAGTGACAATGCGACAAAAGAAATAAGCAAAAACATGGAAGGATCATTCAATATATGAAACCAATCTGGATATCAAACCACATAAGAGCAACACGAATACTCACTCTACGTCCATTGCAGAAAGCACATGAACACAAAATCCCAACATCTTTGATTGTGCCCCGAAGACCAAACGCCTGAAACTAAAGCACAGAAAAACAAAAAGGAAAAAATCATAAACCATCACTCTGCATTAAAAAAAAAAAAAGGATGTAAAACACTTGGGAATAGGGAGTTAAAGCAATTATACCTTCTTGCCACCCATGTAAACAACAGGTACCCCCTCAAGCAAACCAGTCTCAAACAGCTCTTTAACTGTCATTGGTACATTATCCAATGCAATCTTTTTGGACATTTTCAACTCTAAATTCTTCTTTGGAGGCGTCAAGGCACTCCCTTCAGCTATCATCTCCACATCCACTCTAGAAAGGGCTTCACCTTCAATAGCTTCTGGTCCTTCAACAGTAACCTCAACTGCTTGCAACTTAATCTTCAATTTTGACTTGGTAACCCTCTTCGGCCTATTATTACTGTTAGGCTCACCATTCTCACCAAAAACAACTACGGCCATCTTGTTTGCCCCTTTGATCGCCAGAGATCCCTTACTCTCATCTTTAAAAATCCCCTTTTCGACATTATTGCAATTGATATGCTCTCCAATTACAGTCTTGTTATTAACTTGACGACATTTAAAATTATCATCATTAATCGAAGCATTTATTGCATTTGCTACATCAATTTTCGATTCCTCTAAGCTCTTAATTCTCTTAATATGTCTATCATCATCCTCCGCCGCAATTAATTTATCACAACCATGATTGTTGTTGTTGTTGTTGTTGTTTCTAGTCTTCCTTCCTCGAGTATAGACAATGAAACCATTTACCTTAGTAACTTTGAACCTCTTATTGAGATCATCGTCAGATAGTTGAACACATGAGGAACTCGACTGGGTCGTCCGACCGAGTGAACTCGCAAAACCTAGCTCTCTCTTCATTCCTGCCAATCGCGAAAATCAAAACTGAGGATTAGAAGAACAAAATAAAACATGAAATCTGGAATTATATATTTTATTCTAGGGTTTCGGGGGGGTGGAAGAGAGGAATTGAAAATGGAGAGATGTGAGAAATTAGGATTTTTGAATTTGGGTAAGGGGTAGGGTTTTATTGAGGGTTTGATTTCGAATTTGTCGATTTTCTAAGAGAGGGAGGAAAGCGCAGGCGGAGGGGAGGAGAGGGGAGGCGATGAATGGAGGAGTGACCAGCTAAAGAACGGAGGAGACAGTAGCCTATGTCAGGACCTGTCAGTAAAGAATTAAAATGCAACTACAGTATTTATTCCAGTTTTATTACTATTACAACCCCCCGCTTGATTTTTATACTTCCCTAACAACCCTATCTTTCTTTTTTATTTATTTATTCCTGTTTTATGGGAAACCGCATATCTGGTCCCTATAGTCTTTGATATTACTCATATTGCCCCTCTACTCTAACATGTTTCTTAATATAATCCTTCCGTTCAACTTATTACTATCAATTCTTGAAACGGAACCTGATGCGCCAGATAAAATGTCTCAGGAATTCACAAAGAATTGGACTACAATTTAATGGAGGGACCAAATTAAAAAGATTTATTGAGTAAAGAAACCAACCATATAAAAATAGTAAACGGCAATATTAATTAAGAGTACAAACACTAATTGTATGATTAATCCTCATTTCTCCGCACGATATTTAGGCCTGTTTATTTTTATGTTCAGAAGCAATATATATCCACCAAGGAAATTAGAAAACTAGTTTTCCAGATTTTCAAATTTATACTAAATTTAAAAAATGCATTACAGAGGTTCTTCATAGTTTTTCAATACAAGATTTTAAATATTTTTTAAATAAAATAATATGAACACTATAATTTATATACATATATAAGTGTTTTTT
>Ga0325411_1005281_pt1 | contig 14357 bp, 7 predicted proteins | sample PopdelMetagenome_13_FD_206181 | JGI IMG/M metagenome (GOLD analysis project Ga0325411, IMG submission 206181) | Populus deltoides microbial communities from Bellville, Georgia, United States - Xylem-PdIQD-R4 | ecosystem: Host-associated > Plants > Phyllosphere > Stem > Wood/Secondary xylem... | reverse complement strand
AATAAAGATCAAAATTAAAGAAATTAAAAATCAAGATTATAGATTCAGGGATGAAATTTAAAACAAATTAAGAATTGATAAAAAGACTAAAAATCAAACTTAAAAATCAAAACATTAAGGATCAAATATGAAATGTCATAAAATAAGATGACAAAGTTGAATTTTTAATAGCCAACACGAAATTTGATGGGAGAGAGAAATAAGAGGAAAATAAAAAGAAGAAGCGGCTGATAACAAACCATCATTGCAAACACCACATGCGTCCTCCCACGTGGAAGCTGGTGTCGTGAAGCTTCAAAGACCATAGCGGAAGCTGGTGTTTCTATCAATCGACGACTCAGGCGTCGGTCAACGAGCGCAAAGCAGCCTCACATGGTGGCGCGTGTGTAACAACTTTTTTTAATAATTGTTAAAAAAGAAGAAAGATAATTAAATCCCCCTAACCCAACTTAATAATAATAGAACAACTTATATGAAATGACAAAAACATCTATGGATGCCAAACTTAGAAAAATTGATTTTAGAAGTCATTTTAATTAAAAAAAACCATTAGGAATCAAAAATGCCCTTTAAAGTAATTAAATGAAAATAATTTTTAAGAGTAATTTAGTAATTTGATTCCGTTATAAAAATATAAGATAATCATGATAACTCTTGTGAATTTGACAATAATATTTAAACCCTTATAAAAATACCGACTTACCATCCTAGCAAACCAAGTTGTTCCTTTAAGGAAAGAGTAAAATGATAAATTTATTATGCTAAACACAGTAAATTAAGAGTGTATGTACAGTAAGAAACCGATCGCCTTTTAACTTTTATTTTAACCTTTTGATATAATAATTGTCTCAATTTTCCTGCATCTGTGAAGACACCTGAACAATGGTAACCCTCTATTAAATGCCAGAGTTGCAAACTAGCCCTTGACTCCATACAACTAAACTGGGACCGTCCAATTATACCAAAAAAGTAGGTTCAAATTTGTGTACGTTAAAGCTTATAGCTAGTACTACTAGAATCATATAGAATTTGCTAGACCACTAGCAGATGGCACCAGGTGCTTAGATCACTAAAATTTGGAATGGGTTCCCTAGGAGGCACTGAAATGGTCTAAATTTGTTCTATCAGTCGCGGAATTCAAGGCTTAACGTGACAAAATGTTTATAGCAAATGTGAGGTTAGGTCCACTCATGCTAGAGACCAAAATGACCCTTTGTCGTCTACTTGTGGATCTTGGCATATTGCAATTTAATGAGAGTCGGCCCTCCTCTCATCAACACAACTTGTTATGTTATGTTTGCGGTAATGGATAGGGAGAGGGTCGCAGAGGTGGGTGGCCCTTACTTTCCTCTTATAATTGACAAACATCAGTAGGTTACTTTAGTGTTTTGTTTTTCTAAGCCCAGCTAGGTGGAAAGACATATCATTTCAGTTCTTGGACAAGAAATCGATCAAATGTGAGCTCCAATTGTAGTTATCACATTATCTATCCCCATAAATTTCCAGTGAAAGCTAGAACATATATAGAACTAAAATTGTGCCCTATGGAAATTTGGTGTGTGGCGGGGCAATTCTATTCTCATCCCTTGTAATATATTCTATTACTTCAAGAAAAAATTATCAAAAGTTAGGTCACGTGCAATGTTGAGTGTACGATTTGCATGGAACTTGGCATCATATTGTAAGGTCATGGACACGCTTTTGAATTTTGAGCCATATCCAGTCCATTTTGTCAAAAGCTTGATGGATACAAACCATGAAACAAAATGGAGTTGGTGCCAAGCTCTCAAGCTTCTCTAGTGTCATGATCATCTCAAGTAAAACAAGAAGAAAGGGGGCTTTGATTATGAGTTTGTCCCCCTTTTACTAGTTTTGACCATGACTAAACTTTGGAGCCCTCTTTCCAATGTCAGGCCAGTGTTTGGTTAATTTTACTTTGATGTTTTCAACATGCATGGCATCTATGTTTACCGATGAAGAATAGGATCTTCATGACCATGATACTTTAACATTTTTATGGTGCTATAAAGGCTATTCTTTAAGTTGTCAAGAGAGTCAAAGCAGACATTTAGTTTTGAATCTTTTGATGAATGGGATCTCTAGGATCCTTCAGTAATATCATATTATGTTTGGATTGAAAGTAATTAATTAAGTTCATGGAAATTATCAACTTCTATTGCCCGTTAAAATGATTTCTAAGTTAGGTAATTAACAAGATTTCCTTTTCAAAGTTAGGACTTCCAACCTTTCGAAGTAAGGACTTGAAACCTTTTGTAGGTGGTTGTAAAAGCATATAATTTTGTAAGGCTAAATGTTCATTTACATATTTGATGATGGGTGCTGCTGCCTGGATTTTGCTACTCGGCCTCTTATGCAACTACAAGACTTTCATTTTCTGGGCTCGAGTATTGGACTGTTTGTACTTTTTTCATGCTGTCGGCTCTTCTTCTTCTTCTTCTTCTTCTTCTTTTTCAATTTTCTTTTTGCCCTTTGTTACACTAGGATAGAGACCCATTGGGCTTTAGCTACAGTATTATAGCCTATAGGAGGAGTAGCTCTTTCTTTCCATGAAATCTCTTTCCCTAGCTTTTCTAACCTAGTAAAAAAGCAATCTGAAATCTCTTTCCCTAGCTTTTCTAACCTAGTAAAAAAACAATTGGTTTGTTGACTAAGGAGGTATGTTCGCTTCCTTAACTTTAGGAATTCAAACCTTGAAACAGGAAAATTTATGATTTTTTTTTAAATATATCACATCAATACTGAAAGTATTTTTTTTTTTTAATTATGAAACTTAGTCTTAATTGATACATAAATTGATTCAATTATACCCCTTATTATTAAACAAATTTTTCTTTTAATTCTAACATTGATGATTAAAGTATTTTTAGACTAGCTTTCATTTATCAAACACTAAATTCTAGTGGATACAGAAAATTCATTAAATTCAAACTCAATATGATTGTAGAACAAATCTACTTACCAAAGTATTATTATTAAACGAGCTAGTCAAGATAGCTTCCTATTTCTCCTTTATCAAATAAGTAGTCAGCATGGCTAAATTACTATAGTGTCTTTAGACCAACTGCATACACCCTTTTAGCAATTAAACTTCTTCGAGGTTGAAATGATTTCTACTCTGGTAAATAAGTTACTTTTTCAAAGGCAGAAAGTAGTTTTAATGGTCAGTTATGTGACTTTAAGGTTGAATACATCATATCTATGTTGTTGAACTTGAAACCGGCAGCTTCAGTCGAATGTTTCCTCTTTCAAACACATAATCACTTGTTCTTAAGTCAAGACATATAAGATCATAGGACCATTCTATAAGTAGGCAATAATTTCCAGTTGAACAAGGATCCGATAAGGAAATGTAGGAAATATCTCGACACCCATAAATTAGTTGACCTGGTTTATTTCTCTTTTTCGGTAGAGAATAATAGTACCATAGAGTAAATGCGCAGAAAAAAAGTACCCTAGTGGAAATGTAGGAAATAGAGGCTAGCACACATAATTATGTCTAGAATCACTGGTAAAAATTTGCGATTACGTACTGGTAACACTTGATTTTTACATGACAAAGAACAATTGTCCTTGACAGTGGAGAAAATTCGTACGTAAAAATGATAAAGTGATCAATCATGTTCATTAAGCTTGGATATAGAAGGTTACTTAAATATTTCTTGAACAATTTAACATGCTCCCTCTTCGTAGTTTCATGAGGATACTATCAAAACTTAACACACACATATCTTTTCTTTCATCTTATAAAATCTTTGTAATCTCTCTCTTGATTGATTGAGAGAGAGAGAGAGAGAGAGAGAGAGTATTCAAAGTTAATTACATGATCTAAAAGTAACTTTGAAGTGCAATTTTACTTCCATTCTAAAAGAAGTGTCGAGTACTCTAAGGTTATGTGGTATTTTTTCTCAGTTATTATACAGAAAATAAAGATTTGAGTTCATAATTTTATAACATTATCAAGGTTTAGCGTGTGATTGGAATTCATATTGCGATTGGAATTATTATTTTAGAACATGTGGTATAAGAAAGGGAGAAATCATAAAGGAAATGAATGTAGATCCAGGAGTAAGTGGATGAGAAAGTAACGTTCAAAGAAAAAGATGAAGCACATGCTTCCAATAAGAGAATATGGACCTTGTACCAGGAGAAAGATAGAACAAGTCCAAGATAGATTAGGTGCACGATGATAAGCCCACAATAAGGAGATTTTTTTATTTATTTATAACAGCCCACAATAAGGAGATGAGTCCTTGTATGAGAGATAATGTGATATAAGAGGCGACAACACATGAAGAATGAGAAAGAGTGAGAGATATTAATTCTTAAAGAATGAGATGAAACAGAGTCATATAAAAGAGCCATTTAGAGAGGAAAATCATGGAAGAAAGATTTTTGGCCAAAAAAATGTGAAATGGTTAAGAGAATCCATGTTCAAGCAAATAAATTTACTGAAGAAAATACAAATAATGAGATGGCAATTTGATGCCGCAAACTAGCCATGGTGAGAAGAGAATGACTAAGACAAAGATACAAGAACTAAAATTTGAACACAAAAAAAAAATATAAACGTGAGTTTATTCAGAAAATCCTTTTAGTTCTTACAGGTTTATACACGTAAAGCATTAATGATCTGATTATCCTTAAATTAATAAATGTATATGTTGCAAGTATTATATTTCAAGTCCAAGTTCACATCCCTTTCTCTCTTATAAAAATAATATAATATGATAATGTGAGATGTGTTTCTATCAAGCTTCCTCCTCCTCCTTCCCCCATTTTTTTTTCTAACAGCTCGACAGGAATAGCATTGTGAAGGGACACATAAGGCCATAATTATACCCAATATAAGAAGTTGAAAGCAGTTGATTGTTAGGTGTGATATAAAAGTTGCAGCTCTCGATTGCATATTTGTGGACAAAATGAAATTTCCACCTCTAGAGAGTTCAGCTCCCTAGCCTGATTTTTCTTTAGCTAGTTTAATTGTTGCGTTTTGTCTAGTTTTTGATGTTTGAGCTTCTACTCCTTTGTATATGTTTGTTTCGTTGGCTAATCTTAACCTTTTATAATTTTTTTTCTTCATCACATTCAAAAAAATAAAATAAAAATGAAAGCATGCTTCATTACCATGAAAAAAAGGAGAGTGAATGGAGGAGAGTCTAACGCAATCACATAATCAAAAGATTCTATTTTCTTGGATTTATTAAGTGAAGTTATTGATGGAGCTAAATTGTTAATAATTAAGCTGAATTAATTTTATGTTTTGACCGTTTAATTTATACACCCTTTCTGCATACTTGCAAGGTAAATAAGTTTCTTTTTCTAAGGTAGAGAGTAGATTCAAAGGTCGGTTATGCGACTTTAAGAGCTGAATACATCATGTTTATGTGTTGGGACCAGCAAGACAAGATGACAGTGTCCTTCTCTTTCAAGTTTCAATTTCACAACAATGGAAAGGGAAAAAAACATAAAATAAAAAGTTGGAAGTGAATTAAATGAGGATATCTAGAGAGGACCACTTCTATAAGTCGGCAATAATTCCAGTTCAACAAGATCGTACAAGGATCCAATGAAGAACTAACTAATTCAGAATCACCGAGGCAGTGTAATAGTAATAGACAGCCCAAGAAACAGTTTTATGTGTTCTTTGTAAATCAAAATTTGCCAGAGTATTATTTAATTTGATCAAATTAACCTCTTCAACATCTATTGACAATATAAATTCTTGTATAAATCGATCAAGTTTGAAGCACATATTGAGGGTAAGACGATCAATACCTCCAGATATAAGGGTTTAATAGGTGATCTTTCATTAAAAATTACGTATTTTTATGGCATTAGTCTCTAATTAGTGATCAATTTTTATCTCATAGATTTCATTTTGCTGAGAAAATTCCAAAAACATGTTGGTTAGATAGTGTAAAAACTTGTAACGTTTTTTCTTTCTTTGTGAATTAAAACATTGTTTCTCCAGTGAAAAAGGAAAATTGAAAATGATTGATGGAGACAATATGGAAGGAAATTAAAGAAGAAAAAAAAGGAGGATTTTTCACGAGATAAATTTGGTGATCTACAAACCACAAATTAACATTTTGCTTATCTTCAACGATGTTTCCGTTTCTTTAAGAAGTGTGACCTGCGCGCACTCATGATTTAGCAACTCTATCGATCCCTCCTCCTGTGTCCTAAGAAATGATAAAGCAATTTAATCGTACCACTGGCCAAGAATGGGTCATACACATTAAACGAACCCTTGATGAAGGTATAGATGATGAAGATGTAGGCGTTCCTGTCTGCATCTTCAGTGTATCCAAAGCCATAGTTTCAACCAAACAAGAAGCATACATCCCTCAACTAGTTGCAATAGGCCCTTATCATCATCGACGCGTAGAGCTCTTCGAAATGGAGCGTTACAAGCTCATTGAAGCGGAAAGAGTCCAGAAGAAGTATCAACACATTAGGTTCAGTGACATAGTTGCGCATTTGGAGGAAAATGATGCCACTGTCCGAGCTTGTTATCATGCCTACTTGGATTTTGATCGAGAAGAACTGGCCTGGACTTTTGCCATTGATGCTTCCTTCTTGCTTGGGTACCTCCGAACCCTCACAATTAGAACTGAAGAGCCATCAAGGAATCGTTCATCTTCTAGTCTAGCAGATATGGTCAACCAACTCGCCAAGAAGAAAACCATTCGCCAAGCAATCCTCGGGGATATGCTGATGCTGGAAAACCAAATCCCTCTTTTCGTGCTAAGAGAAGTCAATAGGTATTTTCAGTATGAAAATCCTGATGAAGCGTTGGCCATGATGTTAATGAAATTTTGTAAGCATGCGTCTCCGATTAAAATCGTGGATGGACAGCAACGTGTTAGCGAAGAATGTCTGCAAAAGAACCATCTTCTTGATCTTATCTATTGCACGGTTGCACCAAAATCCGAAGATATTGAAAGGGAAAGCGAAGAGTCGAAGGAGCGCAACGAAGAGCATGAGGAGAATGGTTGCTTCAAGAAAACTTGGAAGTCAATATGGAGCTTTTTATGCTTCATTATTGTAGTTCCTCTTCGGTTTCTTATACGAATACTCAAATCAAAAGCTGTCAAGGCTGCAGTAACCTTACCATGGAAACTCATAAAGAGTGTTTGCCATCTTAAACCCACAAGTGAAATAACCAATCTTGTATCAACAGCAGAAACTGTGGCTGCAGAGATCGAAAGTGTGTCTGCATTGAACGATGCGAGTCTATTGATCGAAAAGCTATCGATTCCATCTGCGACAAAACTTTTTGGGATTGGTGTCAAATTCATTCCCACAAAGGAAGGCTTGAAGACTATCAGCTTTGACAAACCTCGTGGAGCATTTTATCTTCCGGTGGTGAACTTGGACGATGACTCAGAGGTGTTACTGAGGAATCTTGTAGCTTATGAGGCTTCTTTAGCACCAGAATGCACGGTGTTAGCACGCTATGTTGAATTGATGAGTGGAATTCTGGACACAAAAGAGGATGTGAAGATTTTGAGGGATTCAGGGATTGTCTTGAATCGACTCAAGAGCGACGAGGAAGCAGCCAATCTTTGGCATGGAATTACTAAATTCATGAAGCTAACCAAAGTTCCAATTCTTGACAACGCAATAGAGGAAGCAAATTCTTATTATTCAAATAACTGGAAAGTTCGGATGTCAACGTCTTTCAAGAAGTATGTTTATAGCTCATGGCCTATTCTCACATTCTTAGCAGCTAATCTTCTCATCTTGCTGTCTGCTTTGGAGGCCTTCTGTTCTGTGTATGGCTGCTCTAAATGGTCAGCTTCTCTATGATAAATTTGTAGAACTGTATTTTAACATTTCTATTGCCAATGTCATTGTAACACACTGCTAAGAAGTTTCAAACAAGTGATCAGTTTCATCCATACTATTACAGGGAGGCAAACCATGCAGCGGATAACCTGGCAAAACTATGGAGGACTTCATAGAACAAAAGACCTCATTGCTTGGCTTTAATTTCTGTAACAGATTTGATTAGTTTGGATTTTTTATTTCTGTTTTTGACCTTTTAAGAGCTTTCTTATGTAATCTATGAATCTTGTTGGCTTCAAATTATGGGACACAACATCCTTGTGTTCCTCGTTTCCTTAATGAAAATCGACTTAAGTTCATCAAACAATGGGTATTGTAGTGAAGAGTTTTTTTAGTCTTGTCACTAGAGAGAGACATCTCGATGATTTATGATTAGGATTGATAGAGTAAAATTGAAAATAAAAATCATCACCTAGTTTTATAATATTTATAATAATTAGAAACTTTAATTGACCTTTAAATTATAAGATTTAATCTTTTACTCCTTTAAAGATATATCTTAATTTTTGGCTGACTATTTTAAGACATGATAGGTGCTAAATGACAAGCCCACAATAAAGAGACGAGTCGTTGTATGATAGATGATGGTGTAAGAGGAGATCACACATGCAGAAGAGAGATCGAGCTATGAAAGAATTCACGTGACTTAATATATATAATATGATATCGGTAGAATGTGTTTCTGCTGCTCTTCCTTCCCCCAGTTTTTTTCTTTTTTCTCCTAACAGCTTGATGAAAATAGCATTGTGGGGGGACACAAAAGGCCAATAAATCCAATAAAAGAAGTTGAAAAATGGAGAGTTCACAGAATCAAAAGATTTTATTTTCTTGGATTTATCAAGTGAAGACGATAAGGAGCAAACGGAAAAGGTGAGGAAAACTAAAAGAAGAAAATAACGATTTTGCATCCATTTGTCAAATTTTTTGATCTGCAAACCATGTACAGCTTGCTTATCTTCAACTCTTTAAGAACGGTGAGGTATACTCATGTTTTAGCATTTGAGCAATTTAATCTCACCCTTGATCAGAAATGGTGTTTAAATTAAGAAAGCTATACTCTTAAATTAGTCAATTCATGTAGCTAAATTTTTTATTCATTAAGCTGTATTAATTTTATGTTTTGACCGTTTTAATTATACACCATTTCTGCGTACTTTCAAGGTTATGTGATTTTAAGAGTTAAACCTAGTTAGATTCTACTGATTAAATATTCAATGATTCGCTAATTCCAGAATATTTAATCTATACTAGGTTTCATATTAAACTTAGTCAAAGTTAAATTACATCGATTCAACTAATTAACTCACAACTTGGTTAAAATCAAAATAAAACTTGTTTGACTACTTTTTAAAAAAATATTATTTTAATTTTTTTCAAATAAAAATAAAATCTTAAAACCCGCTTAATTACTTGTTACCCACATCTTAAATTTGGGTCATAGGGTTTTATAAATATATTCGGGACCATCCATACAAAAGAACTGTGTCCTCTTTCAAATCTCAAAGTCACAATATTGAGGGGAAAAAAATAGAAAGAGTTAGGAGTGAATTGAATAAAGATATCCAGAGATCGAGGACCACTTCTGTAAGTAGGCAATGATGCCCAGGTCCATAAGATCACAAGAATCCAATGAAGAACTGACAATTTCATAACCACGATCGATGCTCTAAACTGCTTTATGTCTACTTTGTAAATCAAAATTTGTTTTACAAATTGTGCCAAAGTATAATTTAATTTGATCAAATTAACGTTTTCAACATCTTGAAAATATATATTACAAATACTTGTGTCAATTTCATAATCTCTTTGATCATAGGATTTTTTTTTTTTGGGTGATAAATTAGATAAAATAACAATATTATTGAATAGATTTACAAAATGTTCCAAGAAATCATAAAATAAAAAAGTATTTGATAAAAAAGCTCGGTTAATTATTTATTAAATTTTATATAAAAATTAAAAATTATAATTTAAATAGTTTTTTAATTTTAAAAAATAAAACACAGAATTGATTATTCAAAATAACGGTAAACGTACTTCAAGGTCTCATTTTTTATTTCAAGTTTTTTTTCTCTCTCCTCCCCTGGTAAGCTTGGTGGTCCTCTGTTTTATTTTTCTTCTCTCCCGCTGTCCTGACTTTTTTCTTCTCCTTCTGGCCCATGAACTTTTTGGGCTTTTTTTTCATCTCTTTCTGGCCCGTGAGATTACATTGCTGCTTTGGGTGAAAAGGAAATTGGAAAATGATTGATGGAAACATTAAGGAAGGAAAGGAGAAAAAGAAAAGGAAGGATTCTGCATGAGCTAAATTGGGTGATCCACAAATCAAAAGCAACTTGCTTATCTTCAACAATATTTCCACTTTCCAGCTTCTTAAGAAGTTTGAGCTTGCACTCATGTTTTAGCAACTCTAACTATCCCTCCTCCTGTGTCCAAAGAAATGATAAAGCAATTTAATCGTAGCACTGGCCGTGAATTAATGGGTCATACACATCAAACGAACCCTTGATGAAGGTAAAGAAGATGAAGATGTTCCTGTCTGCATCTTCATTGTACCCAAAGCCATCGTTTCAACCAAACAAGAAGCATACATCCCTCAACTATTTGCAATCGGCCCTTATCATCATCGACGTGTAGAGCTCTTCGAAATGGAGCGTTACAAGCTCATTGAAGCAGAAAGAGTCCTGAAGTATCTAAACAATAGGTTCAGTGACATAGCTGAGCATTTGAAGGCAAATGATGCCACTGTCCGAGCTTGTTATCCTTCCTACTTGGATTTTGATCGAGAAGAACTGGCCTGGACTTTCGTCATTGATGCTTCCTTCTTGTTGGGGTGCCTCCAAACCTTCATAAGTAGAACTGAAGAGCCACCAAGGAATCGTTCATCTTCTAGTCTAGCAGATATGGTCAACCACTTCGCCAAGAAGAAAACCATTCACATTGGAATCCTTAGGGATATGGTGATGCTGGAAAATCAAATCCCTCCTTTTGTGCTCAGAGAAGTCAATACCTATTTTCAGTATGAAAGTCCTGATGAAGCGTTAGCCAGGATGTTAATGAAATTTTTTCAGCACGTGTCTCCGATTAAAATCGTGGATGGCCAGCAACATGAAAATAGCATTGTGGATGGCGAGCACGCTATGTTGAATTGATGAGTGGGATTCTGGACACAAAAGAGGATGTGAAGATTTTGAGGGATTCAGGGATTGTCTTGAATCGACTCAAAGAGCGACGAGGAAGCAGCAAATCTTTGGCGTGGAATTACTAAATTCATGAATATAACCAAAGTTCCAATTCTTGACAAGGCAATAGAGGATGCAAATGCTTATTATTCAAATAACTGGAGAGTTCGGATTTCAACGTCTTTCAAGAAGTATGTTGATAGCTCATGGCCTATTCTCACATTCTTAGCAGCTGATCTTCTCATCTTGCTGTCTGCTTTGGAGGCCTTCTATTCTGTGTATGACTGCTCTAAATGGTTGGCTTCTCTATATTAAATCTGTACTGTATTTTAACATTTCTATTGCCAATTGGCACTGTAACACACTTCTAAGAATAAGTCTGAAACAAGTGATCATTTTCATCCGTACTATTACAGGAGGCAAGCCATGCAGCAGATGACCTGGTAAAGCTATGGAGGACTTCATAGACCAAAAGACATCATTGCTTGGCTTTAATTTCTGTAACAAATTTGATTAGTTTGAATTTTTTTATTTCTGTTTTGGGCCTTCTTCGAGGTTTCTTTTGTAATCTACGAATCTAATTGGCTTCAAATCATGGGACACAACATCCCCTTGTTCGTCTTTTTCCTTAATGCAAATCAACTTAAGTTCATCAAATTATTATGGGCATTGTAAGAAGAGTTTTTGAGTCTGTTAACATCAAATTGAATTTTTTACAAGTTTTAGAAAAGGAATCGCAACCATTGATCAGAAAATGAGTACGAAGATGAAAAATCAAAATGGTAAGAAAGTATTATAAAATTATTATTGAACCTTTACACCTTAAACTTTTAAAAAAGTTAATTTTGTAATATAAAATTAAAGTCTTGTTGACAAAGTGATCACAAATTCAAATTTAACTATCTCATTTTAATTAATAAAAATTAAGCACTTTAAAATAAAAATTAAACACAAAATAGTATGAGGCTATATAAGCTTTAAGTCCAAAGAACTTTTCACTTAAATAATATGTTAGAAAATAAATATAGATTTTTAAAAGTTTCAAGTTCAAAATAAGAATCTTTTAAAAAAAACTCCTTTAAACTTTTAAGTAAGATGATTTTTTAACAAAAAAAAAAATAATAATTGTATTAATCTTTTTTTCATTCCCTTGTTTGATTTTTTTATTATGAAATGACTAAAACAAAAGTTATTAAACCCTCGTGTCTCTGAAATTTGATTAGTAATTAAAACTTCATTTTGAATAATTTTTCTAAACCAAGTTTTTAATGGATCAACAAAGGTGTTGAATATTTAAATATTGGATCAAATGAGTAAATTTCTTGTTGATTTTTTTTTTTTAAAAAAACCAGTTAAGATTAGTTTATTTAGCATTCCTAGCTATCATTTGACTCTTAAGGAGTTGGCCTAGTCATTAAGATGATTTACTTCCATTTACTTATTTGATTTCGTGAATCGTGAGTCTAAAACTAGAGGTAAATGGAAGTAAATCATCTTAATTACTTCCATTTACTTGCTTAAATCGTGGGTTTAAGAAAAATAAGCCTTGCCCATCCTGCAATGGTGGTGGGTTGGGTTGGGGTACAGAACTCTCGGGTCGACATGGACATTAATTGTGGTTATTGGGTCTTTAGCTGGACCAGATAAATTTTAAACCCATCTAAAACTAGAAATAAATAATATTTTAGCTTATATTTCCACCTTCTTCGACTGTATACCCAGCATTAATTTTGCACTACTTTTTATTTAGCTCGACATGGACGTTTTTAATTGATAGATTTGTTTTACAATATGTTGTTTTCCAAATCGTAATGTTGCCTTCATACATATAATTGGCTGTCTAGAGATAAGGTTTTTATGCATGTGGTTGTTGTTAGCTTATTGCTAATTAATACATTGATTAATGGAGGAGGATGGAGCAAAAATGAATTTAAAATACTTAAACTTGAATTATTTGTGTATTTTATTGATGTCTAAGTACTATAAGCCTCTAGGAAGCATGCCACGATTAATTTCTTGAAATATGCAATGATTGAGTATGTCGAGGTGTTTGTTAACAAAAGCATACACCAACTAATACCAGTCCAATACATAAAACGCTGCCAGATCTTCCATGATTCAAAACAATGCATAAAAAGGTGATTAACATACTCAGTTACCTTGGTATAGAAAGGATATACTGCTTAATTTGCTCCAATTGATTGAATTTCTTCAACTAAAAATTCCATTGTACTATCTCTATCTTGAAGAAGCAGCCACAAGAACATTTCAACCTTTGATGACGCAATTGATGCATTTATATATATGCTCCAAGAAATTCAATTCGATCCGACTGTATTTTTACCTGGACTTTCTGATATCCTCTTCATTTGGACTCAAACTAACCTCATTGAACAATTGTAGGAGTTGTTGACAATGAGAGTTCTGATGGCCTTAATGAAGCTTCTTTTCCTGTTTAACTTCCAATGCCAAGTTTCCTTCACATACTCTCCCATGTCAGGCGCCAAACAATAAGCAGGTGCAGCAGACAAACCATAAAGGCCTGGAAATTTGTCCCTTAAAATCCCACTTTGTAACCATTTATCTGTTCAAAAATAAATTGTTCTTCCATTCCCAACCTTGAAAGAGCACTCACTCTTCAAAACTGATAAAGTTTCACAATTAGAGTCTATAAATACTCTTTCCATGTTTCTGAAAGTGGGACTTCAATTAAAATATGGAAGGCCCCGTAGAATCAATCATATATTTACTTTTCTTGTCGAATGATGCGAGTCGGATGATATTTCAATATTAAATTAGTAATTTGATAGAAACAACCTCGTAAATCCTCCACAATTTGAACTCGTACGATAACCTCCAATCAGAGAGGAAGAAAGGGCTAGAAATTATTGTTTGATCTACCAAGTTTTCTTTTCCTGCCCCACTAATGCATTATTACAAAGCCAGCTGAGACGAACGCGACGTACGAGACATTTTTTTGAGCAACTTGTCCAATTCTCTAACCTACATATTTGGAAGCAACAACAGCCAACCAGGAGAGGTTTGTTTTCAGCTATGGAGACTTGAAGAAAGATATTTAACACAAATGTCCCATCACAGGAGAGCTTTGCGTAACAAGAAGGTATTCTTAGCAGTTACAGGACATTTATGACCATACACTCTCTTATAAAACTTGGCTGGACACTGTGCTTGAGACATGCGACTAGGATTATTTTAAAAAATAATATTATTTTAGATTTTATTTTTAAAAATGTTAAATTAGGATACTTGAACAATTTTTTATTTGGTTTGATATAAAACCCGACT
>Ga0325411_1005276_pt1 | contig 14368 bp, 11 predicted proteins | sample PopdelMetagenome_13_FD_206181 | JGI IMG/M metagenome (GOLD analysis project Ga0325411, IMG submission 206181) | Populus deltoides microbial communities from Bellville, Georgia, United States - Xylem-PdIQD-R4 | ecosystem: Host-associated > Plants > Phyllosphere > Stem > Wood/Secondary xylem... | reverse complement strand
AAAAAACCTATCTTTATTGATCTATTTGAACTAGTTTTCAATTCATTTTAGTTTATTTTCTTAGGAAATTTCATCTTTCAATTCAATTGGGATTTTAGGCCCAAATCAGACTGGACCAGACTGTGAACACCTCTACCGGCAACAACAAGCTTAGCTCGTGTGGCAACAAGGTCATCTTGCAGACTAACTTGGGAGGCCCTAGCTTTAAAGAGCTCTTACCTTATGGGAATCACTTGGTTATAGGAGGCCTTGAGCGTTTTTTTCCTGAAACTCAACTCAAGAGTAAGGTCTTATTCTTGATCCTTTAGTGTGGTATAAGCCACCTCAACATTTCATAATTTGATCTCCACGATGACCTTTTTCCCTTGCAACCGTTCGAACGTAGCTTGATTTTCCATGTTCTCAACTGTGACCGTCCTCATATAACCCCTTTTGGTAGCTCAACGCCTCTAGGAGTGGGCTCACATCATAAAGGTTCGTCAAGGGTATATGTTAAAAGAGGTTATCATCAAACCAAAGCAAATAAGAAACATAAGTTTATTTTTCCTTACATTAAGAGCCATTTGGATAGTTAAAACCAAATAACGATGAAAGATTTCATCAGACATCGCTATAATATCTGATGGGATAGTGAGGACTCTCTCTAGTGTTCTCATCACCTCGAGGCCAGGCTTCTCAAGGTCCGTTCTCCCTACAACTATATCTTCCATAAGTTGCCTCTCCTCATATGCTAGGGTTGAAAAATTAAACGGTTTACAAACTAGAGCCAAGTTAGAGAAAACATCCATGAACTCTTTAATGCCAGCTCTGGTAGAGGTTTCGGTTGGTAATGTAGGAAGTTAAAGCAAAGAGAACATAGATGTAAGAGCCTCTATTAGTAAAAATGGAGCATGAGTTGCCACTGGGTAGAGATTTTTCTCTTCTTGAAGTGGATGACGACACTAGCAATCATTATATGGAGAGTCATGTTTACTTTTTCTCTATATAAGGGAAGATCATGACCTTTAGCTTCTGCGGGGGCTATAACCCTCACCATTGTCTCTATGGAGGTAGGGCCCTCAAGAGTAAGGAGTTTCCTAATGAAGATAAGGAAATCTCCCCTCCTCTCTTTACCTTTGCCTCAACCAGTGGCACGAGATAAAGTCCCCTCGAGCAAACTCTTTATAGGAGGATCCCATGATGCATCTCATCCTCCTTCAGCTATCAACCTTGTAGGGACAAAGGGAGGTTAGATTTTGAAATGAGGCAAAAACAAAAAAAAAAGACCAGATGACTTTATACCTTACAAAATAGCCTGGTAATATCCCTTGACCATTTTATCGACTTTATAATCGGTGTAGGTCGAACCCAACACAACATAGTTCTTCTCCTCGTCCGAGCTTAGATGAGACTTGTTGTTTACTTCGTGGGGGGACCCTCTAATAGTGGGAACAACCCCAAATTAATTGCAATTCTTCTCGACAATTGATTGTCTTAATTTATCTTATGATGAGCCATCTTCCCCTCCCCTTCTTAACAGACGTTGGCTTCCCAGCCAAAATCTTCTTCATAATGTTATTGCTCCTATTAACAAATGTGAAAAATCAACACATAGTGTTGCCACCATTAGTGTCGACAACCAGTCGATAGCAACTTTTGGAAACATTTACCGTGGGCTCGAGCATAACCATTCTGCAAAATTTTTCAAAATAGGACATGATTGTCCCCCTATTGGGATCTAACTAGCCTAGACCCAGCTTGCAGTAATTGAACACATCCCTCATGAATCCTTGATAAAGGGAAAAAGTATCTCATTGCATATATGCTAATGAGGGCAGTAATTTCAAAATAATCATGAGAGGTGCTTAAGGTCAATCGGTTGATGCGTTCATCAAAGTAAGACACTTGGGCTATATATACTCGCTAGGTTGGTTACGAGTCACGAATTCCATGCCCGCAATATAAATGTTGTTGAGGACATCATCTTTAGGAGTTTAAGGAGACCCTCATATCTCTTGAAAATCTCTGGAATGGGCAAAATATGAACTTATATGAAAGTACCTTCTCTACTCCTCACCACTAAAAGAAGCCGCCAATGTGGCACTCACTCTCACCCTAGGTCCCAGTTTGAGGAACCTATGTCTCCCATTACTTCTTTCAAGTTTTGGTTGAAACTGGAACTCCTCGTCAGGGACTGAAACGCTTCTTTTTTTTAGACAAACTTGATATTTCTATGATCCATTTTTCTATTATTAAAAAAATATATATGGAAAAAGGTCTTGAGAATGTTTATGTGTGAATTTTCTTCGTTTAAAGGAGAGGTGATTTAAGATCTTCTCTATGAAGATTAGTTTTTCTTCAAAAATCACTAAGTAAAAATGAAAGAAAGGTAAAAGTAAGAACAACTAGGGTTATAAAGAAAATATCCCTCCGTACCTACCATCAAATAAAGAACCTTTCATGTCATCATAAATATCAAGAAGACTACTCAAATACTACATTGAAAGTTAGGTGTCATTTCATTCCCTGAAGACAAACCCCCTAAAAAAAAAGCCATCTGGACTTAAAAATCCCTATGAAAGACGCATAAAATCTTATGGAGAAGACAAAAGGGTCTCATTTACTACTATCAGAGACTTTTCAAAATCTTTCCGTATAATACCCAAAGATCTACGGGATATTGATGGATCAATAGTATTATTTTTTGTCTGGAACAACCCTTCAAAAGGATAACCATAAAGGGGGTTATGACCTATCATCTTTGGGCTCATCGAAGTGTTGAGCCTATGTGTTTATGAATTTTGTGAAAGGCTAGACCTAATTTTCCTAGGCTCAGCCAAGGGATAAACCCATATTTATATGGGTCTGAAGAGATGTCAGACCCATCATCTCTAAACTCAGCCAAGTGTTGAGCTTTAGGCGTCAGTGGGCCACACTAAACTTGTGCTCATTTTAACTCTAAAAGAATCTTGGGCTCCTTGGTGAGACCATAAATCAAAGATATTTTATTCTTACAAAATAAAGATATTTTGCTGATATGTGAACATTTTCCCCTTCCATAAAGGATAAGACCTTGGGGGTTATAAAAGGAACGAATGTAACCTCCGCTCATGAAGTTTGGTTTTCCTCTACTATGAATGACATGTGTGTATGTGTGTGTGTGTGTGTGGGGGAGGGGGCTTTCTTTTAAAAAAGGATTGCTCTTTCTCTTATATAATACTGCCTTAATTATCATAGAGTTCCTGAACTCGAAGGAGAGGACCATTTATAGGTGTCGAGTATGATCTATCAACCATTTCACCAAGAAAAGATGAACCAGATTGCCAGATTTAGGAGATTAACAATTTTATCCCAGACCTCGACTTGGCCTTCAAACCCATGGGATAGAATTGAATTTCATCACTATTGGTCTTAAAATTTGAATACAAAAATGCATGTTCTTGATCATTAAACCAACCACTTAAAATTAAAATTAAAATTGAAAAAAGATTAATTATAACATTTCTATCCCATCCTTTATATTGAAATCTCATAATATTAGACTTGTATACAAATTCTAAATGGAGCCCTTAATTCTTTTACATAAATAATGGTAACTACAACTATGCTACATTATAGTGTTAGAAAATGAATATGCATGGATTATCACATTAACAAAACTTAAAAGAGATCATTGTTTCATTCATTATTAAAACATTGTAAATTTTTTTAGTGAAAACACTATGAATTCCCATAACATGTTTTATTTTTTCTTTACTTCAGTCATCAATTTTTCATTTTCAGTTTCATTCTTTCACATGGTGTTGAGTCATGAATGGACGTGATTTATTTGGTGTTACTATTTTTAGATTTTTATGGCCTAAAAAAGTCCTGGTATTGATCTGGTTTTTTATTTTGCAAAGAAGAATCTAGATTTATTGTTTACAAAGGATTAAAAGTAAGGGAATCAAAATTAAAAGTGAGATGAAATGACAACTCTTTATTATATAACTATTTTTTTTTTGGTCTTTTATTTACTTTTTTTTAAAAGTTTGGCCATCCAGTTTTATTTTTCTTTTAATTTTATCCTTCAGCATTACATTTATCGGTGATTCAGCTTGATTATTTGGTTCATCTTGCTTTCTTTCAGGTTATCAGAGCCTAAAAATATATTTTTAAATTAATTAATATTTTATATATACCAAAATATTAAATTGTCCTTAATCAGACTTAATAATTATAAAAAAAAAGAGAGGAAAAGACCCAAAAACCCATTAACCTAAGGAAAAGACAATTTCAGTGCAATGACATTTTGATCGTTTTACTGTGCATTTAAAATGAAAAAGTTGTAAATAACCCTACCCCTTAGTTTGTCAATTTCTATCTCTAAGAGTATATTAGTCATTTTATTGTAAAAACAACAAAAATACCACTTTACTTTGCTGCTAAGACAATTTGAGTTTTGTTGTCAAGGGTAAAATCATAATTTTATTATTCTGATTAACAATTCTAATAAATCTAGAACAACAGTAAAGAAATTAGAGTAACGTAATATTTAATATTGTGACAGTGATTATTTTTTAAAGTGTTTTTTGTTTGAAAATATTTTAAAATAATATTTTTTTTATTTTTTAAAATTTATTGTTAACATTAGTTAATAAAAAAAATATAAGAAACATTAAAAAAAAATTAAATAAAAATCAATATTTTTTTAAAAACATGGCATGTACGTGTAAACAAACCTGGTCTCAATCTACTCACTACCCATTTTAGTTTTCTTAAAAATTTATAATATACCTGTCCTTGCGTAGAGCATAATTTTCACTGATTTGTAATCAAAGACAAGAACGGAAGTAAAAGAAAGAGACAAGGAGATCTGAAGTGACCAAGGGTGGTTTTGTCATACCAGAAAGTTGAGATACCTCGTGTCCTTAAATTTATCATTTTCTTCTAAAGAACAGACAAAGAAAACGACCTTTCCGTGAACTGTAAATGGAAATAATAATAATAATAAAGAAATGAATTTTTATTATTTCTGAAATATCCAAAACACTAATTTCTATAATATATATTCCTCTTCATCAAAATGCCACTGTCTCTCTGTTGGGGTTTACCTTACACACAGAAAAATTAAACAAAGATGAAACAAAATCAATGACTTCCCTATAGATTCTCCAAAAATCCAAGCTTCTTTAGTGTTTCTAATTTCACAGTAAGCAATTCTCTCTTCATCTCTCCCCATGCTTGGATCTATACTTAGTTGTGGGCTTTTAATTGAGTCTTTAATCTGTGTTTTTCATGATAAGGTCATGTTCTTAGGGGAATTTCTGTATTTGGGCTGCTAGAAAACTTGTGGGAAAGAAGAGAAAATTGGAATTTTTTTTATCTTTGGTTCTTCAAATAGAAAGGGAGCTAGAACTGGACTTTGGTTTGGCTTGATTTGATTACTTTTTGCTGTGAAACTTAAAGGATGGAGTGGATTTAGGATTTCTTGATGAGAATCATACCTTAATTGAGCTAAAATTTGCTGTTTTTAGGTCTATATAAGTGAGTTTGGTATTTAAGCTATTGAATTTTGAATAAACTTTGTTTTTGGTTAAGCTTGAAACGAAGCTCTTTATTTTCCGCGACAATCCGTTTTTTTCTTTTGGCGGTGGTTGTGATGATGAGAAATTCAATGGAGATTGGATTTTGCATAGAAGTGTTATATATATAAAGTTTTATTTTGAATAAATTATTGAGAAATTAGGATTTCTGAATCTTTTCTAGAAGGACGTTGTGAATGATGCCGGCAAAATCTGAAAAAGAAGATCGACGTTTAGACCACAGTGGACAGAGCCTGTTCCACTCAAACGTTTACTCCCAACCTTGGTGGCGTGAAGTGGGGAACAATCCCTCTTTAGGCGAAGCTGCATCGAAGTTGTCTTCAGTAGAGAACCTGAACGGTTCTCTTCTGAATGCAGTGACACAATCAAAAGTTAATACTGGCTTACAGAAAGGAGCTATATTGAACAAAGATACGCAGACCAATGTAACATCACTATCTGGTAGTAATCCTTGACACCGTCTCTTTCTTTTGCTAGTATGTTTGCACGAAGATATTATTATTATCTCAACAGTTATCTTATACTAACTGTTAAGGCATTACAGCTTCTTTTTGCTTCATGAAAGTGATCAACATGATGTTTCTATGTCTTTAAAATGGGTCATTGAATTTATCTTACTCAGCCAAGCATTCAATGGTTCGTGGTTAACATCACAAATTGGTTTTTCCATACATATTCTACTTACTCTCTACAGTTTTTACATGAAGGTTTTATTCTTAAACAATGATGAAATTTAGCTAGAAAGAACAAGATTCGATCTTGCACAACGGAAAAGGAAGAAGAGGAATATTCTAGCATGGACAAAGTTTCTCGGTATTGCAAGGATACTGCTCCTTTTATTTCACTCTGGGTATCATATTCATTTGCAAAGGTAATATAGATGTTGGAGGCTCCAAAATGACGGAGAGCTCCTGAAAATAATCAAGCTCCACAGTTAGGACATGCACTTAAAATTGCATCTGGTACACGAGTTCATGTAAAAGTATTTCAATCATTTTGAATTTTGAATTTAGTGTATCGGGGCTATTGTATATATCTAACCTTCCTCATCACTTTCAGGAGTTCAGGGAATGTTAAGTCTTTGAGAAATCTTTTATTTTGGAGGCTTCGTTGTTCCTCTTTTTTTTTTTTTTGTTTAACAATTAATCCTTAATCCTTAATGTTTTTTTTTTTTTGAGTTTAGGACTCACAAGTACATTTAAAATATCACGCTTTTGTTTTTGGTTGGTTAGACAAGGGAGCATTAGGTTTATACTCCCAGTTATGTTTCTTGAAGTTGTCAAGGTCTTTTTTGTGGAAGTGGGGATGTGGAGAACAACTCAAGGAAAAGAAAAATCCAAAGGCTATTTTTTCTTTTCCTGCTGTTAGATAATACTACGAGTATAAAGTTTTAATACCAATTTGTTTCTTTCTGAATTTCATGTCCGAAGTCCAAACACATTGCAAATTTGATTCGGGACAATGTCTTCCTTTTACTCTAGTCTTCTCTTTGACCCCATTTGTATTTTGTTCTCAGCCAGTAGCATTCTGCTAGACTCCCTTACCTCTCTGCCACCGCCCAAATTCTGGTAGGAAGACGTGACTCTACTCAATGTTCTGCATCAGATGCAGAAAACTGAAGGGATTAAATTGTAGCAACAGTTTAGAAACCCCTTCACCTGAGAATAATATTTTGATATAAATGCACGTGCTGAGTTTTTTTTTTACTTTGATAAAAAATGTGTGAGAATGCTTGCTTTGTGTTGATTACTGGTGCCTTAATGACTTTTAATCTTCAGCATAATAAAATTTAATATGATATGTTTGCCCCTTCAAGAAATTCAGATGTAACCGTTTCTCTTAGACTGATGATATCGTTGCAAGTTTCACACTTTGGCTGGTGAGTACTCACCAGTGTTTCTTTTCTTGACCAGATGAAGGTACTGGGCAACACCATCTCAATCATGTGCCATCACCAACAACTGTTACCATGGACGGACACCTTGAACCAAATTCGCAGATGGAACTTGTTGGCCACTCAATTGTAAGATTTCTATTTCTCTGTCTTCCCTCTGTGCATGTGAGCACCTGTCTTTCTAGTGCATGCTCAACGTGCACATTTGTGAGCACACACAGTTGTCTGCCACTGGCAGCTAAATGTCTCTTGGACTTTGCCTTACCTGGTTCCAACTTCTATGCACCCAGAATTCTGAGTTCTCTTACTTTTTCAGGTTTTGACTTCACATCCATATACAGATCCACAGTACGGTGGGATCTTTGCTTCGTACAGACCACAAGCTATGGTATGAACTTCACGGTCCCATGTATATAGTAAAACTTTAACAACAGAAAGACAGTTGTACCACATTTGGCATGCTCCATATCCAAATCTTATTACATACTACGTTTGCTTCTAAAATACATTTGGCATACTTCACGGTTTCATACCTGTAATTGCTTCTTATTTTAGAAACACTCTTCTGTTTAATTATTGAATTTATATTTGCAGTTTTTTGTTCACATTGCCAGTACCCATTCAAGTGGTGATCTGGCATCGTGAACAGAAGTTGATCGAGGAATGAGACAACCAAGACCAACAGATTTCTATACTCTGTTTTTCATGATTATCCAAACAATTACATACATTTACCCATCAATGGTCAAGTCATCGGCTCACCAATTCAGCTGTTGAGCATATGGTTCATGGTTGGACCACCACTTATGCATTAAGTTTATTTCTTGTAGACTAAATTATGAAAAAATAAAAAAGAAAGATCATGCTCATCTTTAGATGAAAACCAAATCATTTCTTATGGCAGGTTGACAAATGTTTTTCTTTTGGTGCATGTGTATTGACTTATTTGTTTTTGATTTTATTGTTTGACAGTAAGAGGATAAAATTTGAGATATAGAACTGACACAGGCCTGTCAAAACTTCATGGCTGTTGGTTGGGATTTATTGTGATCAAATCCACCTTGAAGTTCAACTTATGGTCTTATGCTGGTTTTTTCTCAGTACTGTTGGTTTGACCATCTTTCAATGGGTATTTCATTGCATGTCTGGTCTGAGAGCCAGCTAGAGTTTTGTCTTATTTGGACCTGATAATGACATGAGAAATGATTAAATTAATGTTCTTCTATTTAATTATTGTTTTCAGACATTTATGGAAGAAATTTCTTGCTGTGATACTAGGTGCCTCAATTTTATGGAATGACTCACGCCAGGATGCCTTTGCCCCTTGAAATGGAAGAGGAACCTGTTTACGTAAATGCAAAACAGTTTAATGGTATTATGAGGCGAAGACAGGCACGTGCTAAGGCAGAGCTTGAAAAGAAAGCAGTAAAAGTTAGAAAGGTAGAATCAATATATCAATTTTTTCATCCGCTGAAATCATTTAGTATTTCCAATGGTAAAATTTTAGGTTTAGATAAATAGATACCACCTTAAATTGTCAATCTGACATGGCTTGTTTCATCTGTTTGAGCAAATTTATAGAGTTAATCATGTGTTCTCTTTGAAAATTCATCGATTTTATGTGGTTCTTCCATAAATGGTGTTGATAGAAGTTAAATTTTCAGTATCCTTTTCCTGGGCTAGCTAACAGTCACTTATTTAAGGCCTAGTTTACTTATTGATGATGATCTTAAAGTTGTTCCCAGTAGTAAATTTACTTGGACATATATGATTGTGAATTCTTTCCCTGGATAATTGTACTTCTTCTGAAAGGAGAGGCACATTGTCTCTTGCACATTGGGAATTTGATTCGGCTTTTCTTGGTTTTACTAAATAGATGTATTTTTTATGAATGTTGCAAGTCAAGAAAGAGAAATTTGTGTCATTTTGATATATAATGGATGTAAGAAGCACCCCTAGTTGACAACTTCCGAGTTAATGAGAATTTTGAATAGAAAAATTCACACGAAGTGGGATGAAACTGCATTGAGTGTCGAAGTAATTAATGGAGATTTTTTGCACTTACAAATGTCTCTCATTCTTCACTGTTTATTGTTATGGTCTGAAATTAATGGTGATTTTTTGCAGTTACAAATTTTTTGCATTCTAAATTTAGAAATTGCCTGTTAAATGATTCAAGTCTCTTGTTGTTTGCCATAGCCATATCTTCATGAGTCTCGACACCAGCATGCTATGAGAAGGGCAAGGGGTTGTGGAGGTCGTTTCCTTAATACAAAGAAGCTTGATCATAATGCTGCCAGTCCAACGTCAGATAAAGGTATTAATTCTGGTGCTAATATTTGAAAACAATCCCCTTACTTTTCAGTTTCTGAATGTTTGCCCACTGAAGGTACTGGAGATTTGGATTCCTCCGGCAATCTGCAGGAAGGAAAAGGGTCCATGGTTCAAGACATGCAAACACACGCGTCCTCCAATGGCTATGGTAATGGCAATGGACTCTCATCAAGATATCGTTCATTATCAGATGATGGCAGCTTCTTGGGTCAGCAGAAGGAAACCACACACGGGAATGGGGTGTCTAATGGGAACGTCTCCATTCATTAAATTTCCACCTTGAGTTGTACGTGTCCCTTCAGCATTGCTCCATTGGTTTGATGATTAAAATGATATAGACACTTTTCTCCCTGCCTGTCATTGTATCTTATGGGAGGTTTCTCTTTGGCAGGCAAAGCTGGAGGCATCAGCCATGTCCAACTTGGGGGGGAACTTTCAGCGTGTGGTGTTTCTCAGGCAATTCATTCTTGGCTTTGGGTCTTTGTTACTTGGTGCATGCTGGTGGTGTGAGTAGAGCATATCATATGTGATGGACTTCATGCTGTCTTCAGACTTGAACTAATTGCATCTCTCTTCTTTTCGTCGCTTCTGTAAATATGGCAAAAACTAGTGTATCTACCTTGCAGGGATTAATCCCAAATGTAGTAATTCCAGTGGTCTGCGTTTGAACTTAACTTTCGTGTGATCATTTCTTTATGTGTGAGCAGAGGGTTTACCTCTTTTACCCTACCATCTCAACAGTGTTAAGGAGTCGGCGATTATTATTTCCTTGTCTTTTCCCTCCTGAATCCTTTCGGGATTCACCTCATCTTCATCCTAGTGATTAGTGATTGTTTCTAAAAATGTTTGGCTTGTCGTATTTCACACGGATATGCTTATTGATCTTTTGGGTCAAATTCATCGCCATTCTGCCAAATGTTCGGGGTGGAGAGATTTGGAGGCAGCTCTGTATTATTGTCGGGCAACGAGGGAGAGAACTAGGACAAAATCACGGGGGCATTGAATAGCTTTTCCTGCGCATGAATGGTTTCATCGTAAACATGGATGTGCTCATGAACTTAGGAGGCGTGCCATCACCGGAGCCTAGAGGAATGTCTCGGTTGTACGTTGTGGTAATAAATACGAATTTTCTTAAAAAAGAATTCAACTTTTAAGCTATTCATTTAGTTTTTTTAAAATGTTTAATTTAAGTTGTTTTTTATAATGATTTTACTTACAACCTCATAATATTTGATTATCAAATAATTTGATATATTTAATCTTACAACGTAGTGGCACAACACATCAATACAACGTGCACCAAACACAATCAGGACCAAACAAGCCCTTGTTGCTCTTCAAATGCTTCAACCTTCAGGGAGTTCGGATACGATGCATGAAATCGAATCTCTGTTTTTTATTTATAAATAAAACAATTTATAAGGGAAGGATGGAGTGGATGTATGGATGGTCTTTTTATCCGCAGAAGAGAAGGCTGAGGAACCAACCAACCCTTTCATTGGTTTCATGCACCTGCTGCTGGATACTCGGCGTTTTTGCTGAGGGATGGGTCTCTCTCCTCTCTTTTTTCATAAATTTATTAATCTCATTTTATTTTAGTTTTACTTGCAAATAAATCCGAGTGGCTTCTTCCTTTGAAAATTTGATTCCCAATCGAATTGGGAGTTTTTTATATATCTTTTCTTTAAAAAATGTTTAATTACTATTATATCATATTAGGGATTCACTATGAATATATAGGAATTATCTAATTTATTCCATGAAGTTTAACTTAATCCGAAGATTTAGTGATTTTCTTTATTATTCTAAGCAAAATAAATTGGAGAAAACTCATATAAGTAGTCATCCTGGTAACATAAAAACTGACATTTGCGTAAAGTTGAGTATGAAATATGACAGTTGAATACCACCTCTCTGGTAGATGAGGGTGTGTTTGTAGCAGTGACAACAGTTGCTTTGCTTCCGGTTCTCCGTTTTACAGATGGTCTGCCATCTCATGCCGAAATGGTTGTCTAGACGCTTTGCTGCGCAATTACAGTTTTGCCTGTTCTTGAAGTTGTTCCTGTTCAACATGTGATGAAGTCTGGTTAGAATCACAGCTCAGAAAATAAAAGTAGCTACCAAGATACTTGTTCCATTGCTTGGTATCCAAGATGGTCAACTCAATCTCCGCATCTTATGAATCAAATCAATACCTGTTTGCTGTTATTTGTTCATCAACTCTTTGGTGCTTCCTAACTTCAGTTGATTGATTTCTCAATGGCGAAAGGAAGAAAAAACTTAAAATTTTATGGCATCACTCTTCAACTCCCTGGAAATACTTCCTACCCCTCATCGAAAACAACTTCCAGTGCAAGGAAGTTCATAAATGAATCGAGTATGGAGGATTCAAATTAAACAAAGTCCAAAAGCAACCAAGATTGCGCTCACCTCTGAAACAAAGAAGGCATGGAACCCATATGGAACTCTATGTGGTAACTGAACAACTGCAACAGGATTGGCTGACATTGTTTTTGCATCAATTACATTCACTGATGATTTTCTGCATATTAAAGATGGAAAGTTAATTTCTAAATAAATCATGAATTAAGCTTAAACCCTAAATGAACCTGCAAACCACCCCGTCCTTAATGCCCCTCGGAAAGAATAACAGAAACAGAAAAGTCAAAGGGAAAGTGAAAGTGAAAGCGAAAGCCAGGTCTTTATTGGTGGGCATATAGTCACGTTTTAGGTTGGATGGAAATGGAAAGAAAATTTCTTGAAGAAAGACATAAAGCAATAGTCGTTGGCAGATTTACAAATTGAGGTAAGAAACAAGAGCAATTACCCAGTATTTTCATCATGTGCAAAGAATATCAAGTATCCATCATCTTCCTCAGAAGTGATGCCTGGCTTACGAGGGACGAATACAGCCTCTGAGCCAAATCTACCAGGACCAAGGTCAAAGATGCCTTTGACATTTCCTCCAACTTCAATCTTTTCTTTTCCTGGCTCAGGCTCTGCCTGTAGATCAAATTTGACAATCCCTGTGACCTTCGCATTGCTGTCCAGAAGGGTTCCGTATACATATCTTTGTTTCCTGAATTCACACAAGACAATCATTAGATAAAAATGATAGGAAAAATACATGATTCACTCAACACCACATGTACAATATGAAACAGCAAAATGTACTCAAATCAATGAACAACACTTCATTGACACAAATGCTGCACAGAGGAGATGTAAACCTGCCAGTGTAACTCTCATTCACCCTGGGAAAATCAACAGCAGATTCTGATAGTTTCTTTTGTGAAGCTACACCAGTTTTCATATTGAATCTCATCTCATACCTGCTCGGAAAGAAAAAAAGGCCATCAGAAACACTTAAAAATCAAACTACTATAAAATTCACAGGAATGTGTCATATTACTCCTACAGTTCATCTACAAAATTCTCATGCTTTTCTTTGACAGCCCCATTGGCCACATCCAAACCTGGATCTTGAAGGCGGCAAGTGATTAAAACAATCTCATCCTCCTCCTCCCAGGCATTGGCTAGCAAAAGTCAGCAAATGAAGTTAGCACGGACTCATGAAGACGGGAAAAAATCTGGCGTCTTGTTCATAAGCAAATACAAGCCTTTTATGCGATACACATTGGCAAAAGAAAACTTCATTTTCAAAAATAGAGTCAACTTTTTTGCATTACACATAAGAGAAGCCAGACTATAATTTTAGGAACAGCAGGCTAGCATATAAAAAGACTTTTCAAGGTTAAAGAGGAACCTAAAAGACAGCCTACTGCAGTTTATATATATATATATTTGTTTACATCACTTTGACTTTTTAATTTTATATCTACTAAATTTGATTGTCAACAATACGCATGTTAAGTGCCAAAGGTGACAATTTTTGCAGATAAAAGTTGGCTACAAATTTTGCGAGAGGATGCCTCTATGTTGATTGAATTTAATTGGAAAGAAGATCTGGCTAGGCGGTTCCAGCAAATCCGACAATGAAGCTAAAGACACAAATGATCAAATTCCTAGCCAGTGATAGAAACTAGGATAAAGCACAATAACCTAAAGACATGCTGGCTAAGTGTGTTCATATTACATATTTATCAACTCAGGAGGCTAATGTTTTTGGAATTTAAAACATGTGAAAGAAAGGAGCTCACCGTTGTGGAATATGAAGCAATTTGGAAGCTCAAACCATTTGATTAGGAGGTCATCCTTTGCATATCGTGGAAGGACACCAAAACGAGCTTTTTTTGTTGCATCAAATGTGAATACGAACTTCTTATCTTTCACCATTTCCTGAAAAGTTGTCAAGGAAAATATTTAAGGCTCATTGTTTCTATTACATTCCATACCATGAATGAAATCTAGTACAAAAACTCAAGTACTAAAGTGACTTTTCATGCAAGTTACATAAGGATGCTTTTAGCTTTCCAGAAAGTTCTGTTAGAATTAAAATCTGGGAGAAAGTGAAAAGCAAACCGACAGTGAAGGAAACTGATATTCATTCCTATTTGGTCGAGAACTTGGAATAAAAGTTTGCAGGAAAACAACCATAACTTTCTCATTTTATTGA